>Ga0056110_100053_pt1 | contig 36267 bp, 46 predicted proteins | sample WorMetloBBELIZE1_FD_83873 | JGI IMG/M metagenome (GOLD analysis project Ga0056110, IMG submission 83873) | Marine gutless worms symbiont microbial communities from Max Planck institute for Marine Microbiology, Germany - Olavius longissimus B... ... | reverse complement strand
TTCAGGCGGTGGACGGTTTGTTCAAGGTTCGGCCCAGGACTTGCCGAATCATGAATGTCCGAGGGAAGACGCGCAATAACCGCGCAATCTCACGGACGACATTTCGACGCGGCCGCGGCCGCGCATCGGCATGGAAAAAAGCGATTGTGACGCTTCAGAAAGGCCAGACGATTGATGCCTTTGAAGGTGTGTAGTGTGAAGGAAACGAATTATGCCCATGAAAACGTATAATCCCACAACACCCTCACAGCGATCTCACCAAGGTTTGCTTAACTCTGAGCTTTCCAAAAACAATCCCATGAAGGGTTTGACAAGGGGAAAATCCTCTCAAGCTGGCCGTGGCGCGGCTGGGCGGATCAGCGTCAGACGACGTGGGGGAGGGCATAAGAAGAGATACAGAGTTATCGATTTCAGGAGAGATAAGTTCGGAATTCCTGGTAAAGTGGCCTCTGTCGAGTACGACCCGAACCGCAGCGCGAATATCGCACTGATCAACTATTTGGATGGTGAGAAGAGATATATTCTATGCCCTAAGGGCTTGGAAGTTGGGGGAATGGTGCAAAGCGGCGAGAATGCTTCTATTGAGATAGGTAATAGTTTACCCCTTGGGAAGATTCCGGTTGGAAGAACTGTCCATGCAGTGGAGCTTACTAAGGGCAAAGGTGCTCAGTTAATCAGGAGTGCCGGCTGTCGCGCGCAAATCCAGGCGAAGGAAGGAGATTACGTTACCTTGAAGCTCTCCTCCGGCGAGGTTCGCATGGTCCATAAAACCTGTATCGCTACTGTCGGTGAGGTGGGAAACGACGATCACATGAATATCAAAATTGGGAAGGCGGGAAGAAATCGCTGGTTGGGTAAGCGACCCAAAGTTCGCGGTGTCGTGATGAACCCCGTCGATCATCCACACGGGGGTGGTGAGGGTAGAACTTCTGGAGGACGCCATCCCGTAACTCCTTGGGGTAAGCTGACAAAGGGAGGCAAAACGCGAATGAAGCATAAGCCATCTAATGGATTTATCGTCAAACGGCGTACGAGGTAGGGTTTCGGGAATGTCAAGATCTATAAAGAAGGGACCGTTTGTGGCCAGGAGTCTCTATAGAAAGGTAATTGAGTTCAACAAAAGTGGTTCGAAGGGGCTATTGAAGACTTGGTCGCGCAGTTCAACGATAATACCGGAGATGGTTGGTATCACGATTTCGGTTTACAATGGCAAAACTTTTATTCCCGTGTATGTTACTGAAAATCTTGTTGGCCATAAGCTGGGTGAATTCTCGCCCACACGTTTGTTTCGGGGACACGCGGGTTCGGATAAGAAAAGTACTAGACGCTAGGAGATTGCTTGAACTATGGAGCATAAGAAAGGTTACCACGCGGCGGCGAAGAATCTACCCATATCGGCTATCAAAGTCAGGCCCGTAGCCAATTATGTTCGGCGAAGGCCCTATGTGGATGCAATCGCGTTACTCGATTCACTTCCTAACAAGGGTGCCGGGTACTTGAAGAAGGTGATTGTCTCAGCAGCTACCGGCGCGATGAGCCAAAACCCGAACCTTGATGAAGACAGTCTTTATATCGCCGAGCTTCTAGTGGATGGCGGACCAAACCGCAAAGCCCTGTGGCCTCGCGGCCACGGTCGAGCGGATAGACAGATTAAGCGCTCATGCCACATCTCGGTAGTGATTGATAAAAAGGCGGTTAACTGATGGGTCAGAAAGTGAATCCATATGGCTTTCGACTGGGAATCAATAAGGATTGGAAAGCCAAGTGGTATGTAGGGCCGAATGAATATGCGAAAACACTGCATGAAGATTTGCGTTTGCGTAAGGCCTTGCTGGATAGCTCAGAGGTGAAGGGTGCGGATATTTCCAATATAGAAATAGTCCGCCAGCCGACGAGAGTTGTGATTACAATTGAAACCTCTCGGCCAGGTGTGATTATTGGGACAAAGGGAGCCAATATTGAAAGGGTGACAGTCCGACTCCAGAAGTTAACTGACAAGAAAGTCAGTGTTAAGATAAAGGAGATAAAAAAGCCGGATACGGTTGCCCAGATTATCGCATACAATATCGCGCGACTGCTTAGGAGCAGGGCGGCTTTTCGAAGAACATTGAAAATGGCCGTACAAAATGTGATGCGCAGCGGCGTTCAGGGAGTGAAGATCAAAATTTCCGGTCGTCTCGGGGGTGCGGATATGAGCCGGGTGCTGGAGATTAAAGATGGTCGAGTGCCTTTGCATACCCTTCGTGCCGATATCGATTTTGGATTTGCCGAGTCTATAACTACTTTCGGTGTCATTGGAGTTAAGGTGTGGGTATTTAACGGGGAAATTCTGGGAGCGGATCAGAAGGATGACGCGGGTCGTTTGGTCAGCGGTAGGAGAGATGGTAGGGGGAGACTAAACGGTGCTTAGTCCCAAGCGAGCAAAATACCGAAAAACCCATCGTGGCAGAGCCATTCCAGGCGCTAAACGCGCTCAAAGGGGTAATGCTGTATCCTTTGGAGACTGCGGATTGGTTTCCATGGAGAACATGCAGATTACCGCGAGGCAGATTGAAGCCGCCCGAGTTGCGATGACCAGGTATATCAAACGGGGCGGGAAGGTTTGGATCAGAATCTTCCCGAATATTCCTTATACGAAAAAGCCCGCTGAGACACGCATGGGGAAGGGTAAGGGAAGTCCCGAGAAATGGGTTGCGGCAGTGAAACCAGGTACTGTGATGTTTGAAATAGCCGGCGTGGAAGCAAGTTTGGCTGAGCGAGCGATGGAATTGGCCGGGAGCAAGCTTCCGGTCAAAACTAAATTTGTTGCGCGCCATCATGTGGGATGAGTGGTGATGAGAGAAAGATTTAACGATTTGACAGTTGATGAGCTTGTAGCGAAAAAGGCGGAGCTTTCAGAAAAAATGAGAAACCTGCGTTTTGAGGCTGTGATGGGCCGTATCGAAAATCCGATGGAGAAAAGAACTGTCCGCCGGCAGATAGCCCGATTGAACACAATGATAAACGAGCATAGAAATGGAATTCGAAGGACCTAGGATGGATGCGAAGAAGTCCAATAAGCGAATTTTCACGGGTGTAGTGGTGAGCGAAAAGATGAACAAGACAGTCACTGTGTCTGTCTCTACGCGTCAACTGCATCCCCTGTATAAGAAGTACATCACCCGCTCGAAGAACTACAAGGCGCACGATGAAAAAAATGACGCGCACGAGGGCGATACGGTCCGGATAATCGAAACTCGCCCAATCAGCAAAAACAAGAGCTGGCGGCTTGTCGAAGTTGTCGAACGATCAAGGTAGGGAAGGCGATGATTCAGATGCAGACATATATGAATGTTGCCGACAACTCCGGCGCCAAACGTGTTCAGACCATCAAGGTACTTGGCGGCAGCCGCCGGCGTTACGCCGGTATCGGCGATGTCGTTTCCGTTACCGTTAAGGATGCTATTCCGAACGCTCCCATTAAGAAGGGCGAGGTTATGAAGGCGGTGGTTGTCCGGATTCACAAAGAGTATCGTCGCAGTGATGGAACCTATATCCGCTTTGACGATAACGCCTGTGTGATAGTGGATGGAGCCGGTAATCCCGTTGGTAAGCGGATTTTTGGTCCGGTGGCGCGTGAATTAAGGGACTATGACTATATGAAAATTGTTTCCCTTGCTCCAGAGGTGCTCTAGGGAAGGACGGAGTAATTGATGAGAACCAGGCTGAGAAAAGGCGATCAGGTTCGGATAATAGCTGGTAAGGACAGAGGCAAACAAGGCCGCATCCTGAAAATAGACCGTGCGAGCGCCCAGCTTATAGTTGAGGGCTTGAACATGGTGAAAAAAACCCAGCGTCCGAAGAGCCAGAATGACAAGGGTGGTATCATAGAGTTGGAAGCCCCTCTCATGGCCTCCAACGTGATGGTTATCTGCCGCAAATGCGGCCCCACCCGGATTGCCGCGAAGCTGGACGGCGACAGGAAGAGCCGTATGTGTCGCAAATGTGGAGAGATTCTCTGATGGCCGACACAAAGAAAACCACCGTCGAAAAGCCGGCGCCTAAACTTGTGAGAAGCGCTTCCAATCGAACTAAATGGGGGAAAAAATCGCCCAGTTCGACAAGAAGAGTAGCGAGTAAGAACTATGTGCCGAGATTGAAGCAACGCTTTGCTGACAAGACAGCCAAGGAACTGCTGGAAGAATTCAGTTTCAAGAGTCCAATGGAGGTTCCGAAAATCGAAAAAATCGTCGTTTCAGCCGGTGTGGGCGATGCCATCGTCAACAAGAAGTTCTTGAGTTCGGTTGTTGACGAATTAGGACGGATTACTGGACAGAAGGCGCTGAAAACGAAGGCTCGGAAGTCCATTGCCAATTTCAAAATCAGATCTGGTCAGGAAATAGGCGCCAAAGTAACTCTTCGTGGAAACAGGATGTATGAATTCCTGGATCGCTTGTTGAATGTTGCCTTGCCCCGGGTCAAGGATTTCAGAGGTGTCAGCCCAAGGGCCTTTGATGGCCGAGGCAACTACAGTTTGGGAATTGATGAGCAGATTATTTTTCCAGAGATTGACTATGACAAGATTGAAAGAATCAGGGGCCTCAATGTGGCCATTGTTACGACCGCCCACACCGATGGGCAGGCCCGAAGCCTTTTGGCCGGGTTTGGGATGCCGTTCAGCAAGGAGTAGGCGATGGCCAAGAAATCGATGATTATTAAGGCTCAGCGAAAGCCGAAATATATATCTCGGGTTGTCAGGAGATGTCGTCTTTGCGGGCGTCCTCGTGGTTACATGAGGAAATTTGAGATGTGTCGGATCTGCTTTCGCAAACTCGCGAACGAAGGTATGATACCGGGCGTGACTAAATCAAGCTGGTAGCGGAGTGGATAATTATGAGTGTTAGCGATCCGGTTGCGGACATGCTCACAACGATCAGGAACGGAGTGGCGGTTAAGTGTGAGAAAGTTGATATTCGACCTTCTAAACTTAAGATGGAAATAATAAAAATTTTGAAGAATGAAGGTTACGTGAAAAACTTCAAAAAGATGACTCAGGGCGGAATTGATGTTATCCGAATTTTTATGAAATACGATGAAAAAGAGCATCCAACCATTCACGGAATTAAATCTGTATCCACTCCCGGCCGCCGTGTTTACTCTGGATATAAGAACATGCCCAGGGTTTATAACGGCTTGGGAACTGTGATTGTCTCCACCTCTGTAGGGGTGACTACAGGCAAGAAGGCAGTCGTTAACAAAGTTGGCGGAGAGGTGATTTGCACCGTTTGGTGAGGGAGGCTCCTTAAGATGTCGCGTATAGGTTTTTTGCCGGTGACTGTGCCGTCGGACGTCGTGGTTAGCGTTGAAGGGCAGGCGCTCCGTGTCAAGGGCAAAAGAGGAGAGTTGGTTCAGAATTTTAAACCTCTGGTGAATTTCGATATCAGGGAAGGGGAAATTCAGGTCAATAGAACTGGCGAGTCCAAGCAGGCAAAATCGATGCATGGTCTGTATCGGTCCCTGCTCAATAACATGGTTAACGGTGTGAGTAAGGGTTTCACGAAGAGTCTGACAATAAACGGTGTCGGATTCCGAGCTGAGATTCGAGGGGGGGTTCTGTTGCTCAACTTGGGATTCTCCAATCAGATTGAGTATGTGGCGCCGGAAGGCATCACCTTAGTCATGGAAGGCAACAACAGAATTATTGTCAACGGGATAGACAAAGCCCTCGTTGGCCTTGTCGCATCGGAGATTCGAAGGCTCAGGCCGCCGGAACCATACAAGGGAAAGGGCATTCGTTATGAGAATGAGAACGTTCGTCGGAAAGTTGGCAAAAGCGGCGTGAAATAGGAATGTAGGTATGGACAGGTTGAGCAATAAACGACATAAACGCATCCGGCGCAAACTTCGAGTTAGAAAGAAGCTGACTGGCACTGCAACTCGCCCACGACTGAGCGTGTATAAAAGCCACAGGAATGTAAGTCTGCAGGCTATCGATGATTCCACAGGTAGTACTCTCACATCCATTTCCACCTTGGAAAAGGAGTATTCAGACGTGGGGAAATCGCTGGAAGGGGCCAGAATAGTTGGGAAGCAAATGGGCGAACGACTCAAGGCGAAGAGAATCGAAATGGTGATTTTCGATCGAAACGGCTATAACTATCATGGCATTGTGAAGGCCATTGCCGAAGGCGCTCGCGAGGCGGGTTTGACTTTTTAGGTGGGAGATATGGCAATACGAGAAGAAGCGGAAGAGAAGAAGCTCGTTGAAAAATTGGTCCGGCTGAATAGGGTCTCCAAGGCGGTGAAGGGTGGTAGGAAGATATCTTTCAGCGCCCTAATGGTTGTGGGAGACGGAGGAGGCAGAGTTGGTTACGGATTTGGCAAAGCCAATGATGTAACTGAGGCAATCCGCAAGGGTGTCAAGAAGGCTAAGGATAGCATCATGGCGGTTCCAATTAAGAAGAACACCCTTCCCCATGAGATTCTCGGTGAATATAAAAGCGCTTCGGTACTGTTGAAGCCCGCCGCGCCTGGAACCGGTATAATCGCCGGCGGTCCTGTAAGGGCGATAATGGAAGCAGTGGGCGTGCGCGATGTTTTGGCTAAAAGCTTGGGATCGAAGAATACGATGAATATCGTAAAGGGTGTATTCAATGGGTTTGAGAACCTGATGCCCGCTAAGAAAATAGCAAGCGGAAGGAAAAAGAGTATTATGGATATGTGGGGTTGACGATGAAAAGGAATCCCAAAATTCGACTCACTTTGATACGGAGTACGATGGGCAGGAAGCCTAATCAAAGGGCCACACTTAAGGCGCTCGGGTTGAGAAAACTCAACTCGAAAGTGGAAGTTGATTCGAACGCCGCCGTTCGCGGCATGATGAGGACAGTTTCTCATCTACTTAGGGTTGAGGAAGATGTATGAGGATAGTTCGAGCGCCTAGGGGTGCAAATGTAAGAAAAAGGGTTGTGGGGCGAGGGCGATCGTCGGGTTTTGGAAAGACTTCCGGCCGTGGGCACAAGGGTCAAAAAGCTCGTTCCGGTGGGGGGATCAGACTCGGATTTGAGGGTGGCCAGATGCCTCTGTATAGACGGGTTGCGTCCCGAGGTTTTTCGAATCATCCCTTCAAGTCTCGGTATGTTGTAATCAATGTGTCCTCGCTGGAGCGAGTTTATGGCGATGGCGAGATAGTGAACCTTGATACGCTGCACCAAAAGGGCTTAGTGAAGAGAAGCGAGACTTTGGTGAAGATTCTAGGGGATGGTGAAATAAAGAAGAGCTTGGAGGTTGCCATTGATGCGATTTCAACCTCCGCGAAGATGAAGATTGAAAAGGCCGGAGGCACGGTGGCAAGGCGGCCTGATGGTTCTGTGGCGAAAGTGGATCTGCAGTAGGACTGAGATGGCGAATAACCCCATAGCTGATATATTTAGAATCCGCGATCTTCGCAATAGGGTGCTGTTCACTTTGGGCATTCTGGTTATTCATAGAATAGGTTCCATAATACCCATCCCCGGAATAGACGTGGGTAAATTGAGCGAATACTTCGCAGGCAGTAGTACAGATGGCCGAGGAATTGTTGACTATCTTGATTTCTTTTCAGGAGGCGCTTTTAGCAATTTCTCGTTATTCATGCTGGGGGTGATGCCATACATTACCACCAGCATCATTATGCAGGTTTCAATGCTGGTTTTTCCCGCTCTCAAGAGAATCGCCGAAGAGGACGGTGGACGCAAGAAAATTCAGCGCTACACCCGCTATGCCACAGTTCTGGTCTGCCTTCTCCAGGGAATGGCCCTGCTTCCCCTACCGCTGAAATACGAGGTTGTGGTCGCGGGAATCGACAATTGGCAGTTCATGATTATCGGCATGCTGACCACTACGGCCGGCACCATATTTCTCATGTGGCTGGGTGAACAAATCAATGTGAAAGGTGTGGGGAATGGCATTTCGCTGCTCATTTTTACCGGTATTGTCGCGAGAATGCCCAATGCCTTCATGGTGATGATTCGTGAAATCAGGGCGCAAAATCTGAACCCCGTCTTCGTTATCCTCACCATAGTTATGTTCGTAATGGTAGTGATATTTGTTATTTATGAGCAGCAGGGTCTCAGAAAAATACCGGTGAATTACGCAGGTCGTATAGTAGGTCGCAAGCAGTATAGGGCCCAGGGTTCCTATATCCCGTTTAAGATTAATCCATCGGGGGTTATTCCGGTAATCTTTGCATCATCGATCCTTACTCTTCCAATTCAGTTATTCACCAGACTTGACTCGGAGAACAGTGAGTTTTGGGGCAGAGTGATGACAGCGTTGAATCCCACTGGATTCATTTATCTGTCGTTATACACGCTGCTGATTATCTTTTTCGCATATTTCTATACGCAGGTATCGTTGAATCCTGTGGAAATTTCTAAGCAGATAAGGGAGAACGGTGGCTCAATTCCAGGAATTCGGAGTGAAAACATGGAATCGTACTTAACGCGCATTCTAAATCGCATTGTATTGCCTGGTTCGTTGTTCTTAGCGATTATCGCCTTGATTCCATCGCTCTTAATTATTGCGATTCCTGGATTTCCGCAGCAGATGGCGTATATTATGGGTGGCACTTCATTGTTGATTATGGTGGGAGTTGACCTGGATACGATGAGTCAGATAGAAGGACATCTTAAGATGCATCATCACGATGGACTGACTAAGGGCGGCAGGCTTCGTTCTCGAAACCTGTAGTGATTTGAGGTGATATGCTGTGAAAGTTAGAGCGAGTGTCAAACCAATGTGTGAGAAGTGCAAAGTAGTACGCAGGCGTGGTGTGGTACGTATAATCTGTGATAACCCCAAACACAAACAGCGTCAGAAATAGGAGATTTTGATGACGAGAATCGCGGGTATTGATTTGCCCAATAAGCATACGGATATCGCCCTAACCTACATATTCGGCATCGGGCGGGCCTCAGCGCGAAGGATATGCGAGAAAACCGGCATTGAAATGACAATGAAGATTAACGAGCTTGCAGCCGACGAAATCAACAGTTTGAGAAAGGTTATTGAAAGCGATTTCAAGATTGAAGGCCGTCTGCGATCTGAAACTGCCCTGAATATGAAGAGATTGATGGATATCGGCTGCTATCGTGGCCTACGTCATCGAAAGGGGCTTCCTTCGAGGGGGCAGCGCACGAAAACCAATGCCAGAACCAAGAAAGGAAGGGCAAAAACCGTTGCCAAAAAGAAGAAATAGCAGTGTGGATGTATTATGGCAGAACTGCAAAGAAGTCTAAGTAGGTGGAGTAGAATATATGGCAAAGAGAAAAGAAAAGAAAACTATTACTGAGGGGAACATCTATATACAGGCCACTTTTAACAATACTATCGTTACGGTAACAGATATGAATGGCAACGCGCTCTCGTGGTGCAGTGCCGGATCCCTGGGATTTCGAGGTTCGAAGAAATCAACGCCCTATGCGGCGCAGACCACCGCTGAAATGGCTACAAATCGTGCAAAGGATTACGGACTTCAGATGGTTAACGTCTATGTGAAGGGACCGGGGGTTGGCCGTGAAACCGCGATTCGTTCACTTGGCCATCTTGGACTCAAGGTGAAGACGATTAAAGATATCACGCCGATTCCACATAACGGCTGTCGTCCCAGAAAGAGTAGGCGCGTTTAGTTAGGGATTCTCAAGTAGAACAAACCAGGACTAGGTGATGTAGCGGAATCAGGAGGTTACCAAATGGCTCTTGCCTCTTACCCGCATGTGTAACTTGTTTAGTGCATCGTCTCTTAAACTTGTGTTAAGGAGTATATATGGCTAGGAAGAACCTTTTGAAGGGTTTTAAGAAACCGAAGGGAATCACTTTTGAACACAGTGAGAGCACTCAGAACTTCGGTAGATTTGTGGCCTATCCCTTTGAGCGTGGATATGGAACGACTATCGGGAATACCTTACGCCGTATCCTTCTTTCTTCAATACAAGGCTATGCTGTTTCGGCGGTAAGAATCACCACTTACAATGATGAAGGTACTTCGCATGTTATCACAAGTGAATTTGAATCCATTCCACATGTAATTGAGGATACACCCGTTATTATCAGCAATTTGAAATCGCTCCGCCTCAAGCTTCCGGAAGATGTAGAGGAGCAGACTGTTCATGTGGCATGGCGGGGTTCGGGTACTATCTCTGGAGCGGATCTGGAAAGAAGTGGAATTGTGGTGGCGAACAAAAATTTGCCGATATGTACGGTGATGGATAAGGGGAACTTGGATTTTGAGATTCAAATCAATCTTGGAAGAGGATATGTACCGGCTGAATTGAATGAGAAGTACATTGAGCATATTGGAACCATTTCAGTTGATTCAATTTTTACTCCCATCACCAAGGTGAAATACCTGGTGGAGGATACCAGAGTGGGACAGCGTACGGACTATGATAAATTGAATTTGGAGATTTGGACGGATGGCACAATTGCACCGGAGAACGCGTTAGCCGAAGCGGCTAAAATTGCGAAGGATCATTTCACAATCTTCATCAACTTCGATGAAGATGAAATAATTGGCGAGGAAGAAGTAGACGAAGAAGAAGAAAAAATCCGCACATTGTTGGCGACGCCCGTTGAGGAATTGGAACTGTCAGTGCGTTCGAGCAATTGTCTAAAGAATGCGAATATCAGGACAATTGGTGATTTAACCAAGCGAACAGAGGACGATATCGCAAAGACTAGAAATTTTGGGAGGAAGTCCCTTTTGGAAATTAGGGAGAAGCTGTCCGAATGGAATCTCAGCCTCGGCATGTCCGATTACAGCGTGCTAAGAAATTCGACAAAACTGGGGAAGCACAATGTGGCTTCGGATGCGATAGTCGATAATCATTCGAAAGATGGCGATTTTGGTGCTGTCCATGAGGAGCAGTGGAAATGAACAATCTTAAGTCCTTCAACAAGCTTGGCCGAAAAACCAGCCACCGCAAGGCACTTCACAGAAATATGGTTGCTTCCCTTATCAAACATGAGAGGATTAAGACCACGGCGGCAAAGGCGAAAGAAATCCGACGAACTGCCGAGAAACTGGTTACCCGAGCGAAAATGGATTCGGTTCACAATCGGCGAATGGCTGCAAAGACTTTGTACGAGAAAAACCTCTTGAATAAGCTTTTCATGGAAGTTGGGCCCAGGTTTGTGGGCAGACCTGGCGGATATACTCGGATAATGAAAACGGGTTATCGTTCCAGAGATTCCGCTGAAATGGTGATACTTGAGTTTCTGCCGAATGAGGAAGGAGAAGCGGAGAACAAGGCAGGTAAGAGGAAAAGCTCTCGGACCGTGAAAGGAGGGTCATTGAAAAAATCGGCAAGTAGGAAGACTGCTGCCGGTGTGGACGCCGAGAAGGGAACTGAGGCTGTGGCGAGAAAGGAAGTTGCGAGGAATTCCGCTGACTTGGTGTCTGCCGAAGACGTATGAACTGTAAGGAAGTGGAATAGGCAGTGGTTCCATTGCTTGGGTCAATGCGAAGATGAGAGAGTTGCAAATGATGTGACAGAGAGTTATAAGAAGAATTAGGAGCTGCATTACAAATACTGACTTAGGTTGTAACATGTTTTGTCCGAACATTGGGGGGGATCTCTATCCGCATGTCCTTGCCGATGGCGGATCCAATCGATATGTTCCGATTGACAGGGGTGGATTGTTAGTTCCGGGATGCCAGCGACGACTGTTGTTGCCGAATCCCCCCTCCCGCTAGAGCCGCGATGTTCATATTCGCAGCTGTAAGTTGCTGATGGGATCATGGAGGATTGCCCCGATTAAGATGAGAACATCACAAAGATTCATATTCACTGTGCTTATTGCTGTGTTCATCACCGGCGCTTTTGCCCTTGTTGCCTACACGGGGCTTTTCCGTCTATTGGAGACCGATTTCTTTAGCTCACGAGTGAAGTCGGACCAGAGGGTTAGATTAGGGAATATCTCTGATACCATATTCCTGTGGAATCAGGAAAATTTGTCTCGATTCGACGCTCTATCAAGGGATAGAAACATGCAGTCGGTTTTCTCGATCTCGCAGCGTCAGGAGGAGATACTCTACCGAGCACAGCTTTCCGATTCCTTGAAAGATCAATTGCTTGGTTTCAATGGCGTCCGAGTTGTTGACAATGACGATAGAATTCAGTTTTCTTCGTTTGCGGGTGATATCAGCAGTCGGCGCTTTGGAGTTGATTCGAGAATACTCTATAGAGTTTGGAACGAGCTGGACGAATCATTCGAATTTCCGGATGCAGACGAAAATTCTGTCGCTGTTACATACTATGACGAAGCAAATCAGCAGGTTAGATACCGGTTGCCGATGCAGGACTGGGGTTTTGTAACACGGGGTTGGATGATTGTATACATGAATTTGAGTGGATTGACTGATCGTCTTGCGCGGGACGGGTTGATTGCGCAAGGGGCGAGCTTATACATCGTGGAGGGTAGGGGAATTATCGCGGATATTCGACCGGAGCAGGCTGCTGCGGTGGAAGAGAAGATTGACGTTCTATGGCCAATTGATGGTGTTCCATCTGAATTCTCGGTTCTGGCAGAGGGACTTGATGGAAAATACTGGTTGGGGGGAACTATTTCCAGCGATGGTACGTGGGTAGGGAAGTTAATACCGGGCCATCTTTTTGGTCTCTCCACTGCCGTGCGGATGCTTATTCTTGCAACTGTTTTTTTGACTTCGACATTGCTGGTATTTCTGCTTTTCAACCTCCGTCAGGATAGGATGGACATGCTGCGAGGACGAATTAGGAGACTGCAGGTAAATTTACTACAGAACTGGTTGGAGCATCACGAAGGCAGGAAGTTATCGTTGAAGGATTTTGAAACCAGAAGAGAGGAAGTTAGAACTGAGCTGCGAAATGGGCTTGGAAAACTCAAAGAAGACGAATCCACGAAGGCGGACGAGATAATTGATGAGGGCTGGACCCGGATAGCTGGAATTCTGGCCGAAAATGAGTCCGATACCGAGGCGGCTTCCATAGGCGTGGGTACTGCGATGGAACAAGCACCGATTGACATGAGATTGCTTGAGGACATGATAGCACGCGCGATATCGGCGGCGCAAATCGCGACACCGCAGATTCAACATGCACAACCGCCGCTTCAGGCTGGACAAAGAAGGCTCGTCGAGACGGAAAAAGTTTCCGAACTAGTGGAGGAGTTTGATGAGGCGGAAGAAATCGTTGAGGAGCCTACAGAGCGCGAGTCCGATGAAATAGGTTTGGATGCTGATGCCGGTGAGTTGGCTGGTGCGCAGGAAGTGGAGCCTGTTGTCAGTCAAACTATGGTTGAGCCTGATGACAAAGAACTTTCAGAGACTGATGCAAGTCCTGAAGCGCTTGAGGTTTTGCCGGTTGTGCTTGCGGATGATTTCGGAGAACTGGTGGAAATCGGTAAGGTGAAACAGGACAAAATGTATACATTTGATGGAGCGCCAGATGCAATTCATGAGGATGTGATAGACAATTTGGAATCACTTGATGAGGATGATGAGCGATATGGTGATTTGGAGGAACTTGATGAACCCGGTAATGCTGGCAAGCTTGATTCGAAGTCAGGATCCAGTTCTACGGAGAGGGTGATGTTTATCCCAGTCGCGGAAGTTGTCAGGCAATACAGTAAATTGAGGTCGAATGAGGTTAATGATGGTGATGAGCACTTCGAACACAGCGACCCGATTGAATCCTTGATAAATTCTGAAATCACGGATGTGTTGCCGGAGGCGGAGTCTGGTAATGGAGACTTGCATTTTGCACATGAGTCTTCGGAACTAAGCTGGCGGGAAGATGGTCTGGACTACGATCGATATCTTCGGGAGTTTGAATCTGGCTCGACTGGTGTTTGCAAGTCGCTGATGAAGCTTTCTAAGGAATATAGGGCGATTTGCGGAACGCTGTTCTTGAGCTCAAAGAAGGGCCTTGTTACTGATTACACGGTGGGATTGAGCGACGAATGCGCAGCTCAGTTATCGGTGGCACGAGGCGAAAAATTGTGGACTGAATGGTTTGAGAAGAGACTGCTGGTGTTCATCCCAGATCTTCCAAATTCACCGTATGCGAGCAGAACTGAGCATTATGAGTTTCGATATATCCGGGCCGCGATTTTTATTCCGATTATCTACAGTGGCACTTCATCGTATCTTTTTTTGGGGTTCAAGGAGGTTCCTGAGGATCTCATGGGATTACTTGTTGGAGTGACTCTCGTCAAGTAGACTTCCGCAGATGGACCGTACCGCAATTCGAGATTGGCGGGGGGATATGATAACCCGGAAATCCGAACAGCTTCATTGTAAGAAGGGTGAAATCTCCGTTTCATGTTACGATGTGGGCAAGTGAGATTCACATCGGGAGGACAACGGCGATTCGACGAAAAATTCAGGGTAACGCATGATATCTTGCGCGAATACACCAGAGCAACAGTCCTCAATATGACTGGTAGTGTATGCAGTAAGAAACCAGTCGGAAGGAGAACCATATGAATGGCGGGATTATCGAAACAGACTTTGAGGATAAGATCGAAGATCATTTAGGTAATTTTGCCAGGGAAACGGTTTTTTAGGAACCTTGCCGCCAAGTTGCGACATATTGCCGGTTCGACATGGAGCGAGCGTAAGTATCTGAATATGGACCCGCTGATAGATTGCTCAGAAGGAGGATAAGGCTCCGTGGTTTCGGATATCGTCGACTTTAGGTAAAGCGAAATTGCGATAAGATATTTGACATTAGCCCTGTATTCGGTAGCCGCCGCCTTGAAGAGTGCCGTGGAACCGCGCAAATCCCTCCAGTCTCCCTCTTTTTTGAGTCGCTAGTAGAGTGCGAGCAGCTCCGATACCCGCCCGGCCCCCAGGACATGCAGGAAATTCACCATCCGCGGACCCTTCGTCTTGCCGATTAGAATCAAATATAGCGCCTCGAAAAACTCCCTGGAATCAAGTTCATATCCATGAATGACATCATACATTGCCGCGCTGAATTCCTTTTCGGGCACCCTGCCCAGTTTCGTTTCCACCAAGGTCTTCATGTCCTTAAGCGCCCCCAGCAAATCATCCGTGACATTCGGCAGATTGACGGGACCATCGGAGGACTTCCTCAGACTGAAACGAAAATCGTCCGGAGCGCGGTTGTTCAGCCAGTTCCAGGCGCAGTTCGCGCGTGCTTTGAAACCATCCCTATCTTCCGCGGGCACATCGCCGAGGAAGGCGATTACAGCATCCGTCAATCCAGAATAAATCTGGAGAAGAGTGGTAAGGTGGCGAAACTGAATCTGATACGGTCGCCTTGCCGGCACAGCGGCTACCTGAGAGAGTTCATAGATGCGCGCGTTTTTGTACCATTTCACCTTGGGATTCTTTGGCTTATCGAAGTAGTCACGCTCAATACGATCGTAGTCCTCGTATATTTTGATTACATCCAAGTCGAAACTGATGGCGAATTCGCTATTGGGCCGCGTGCCGGCGAACATGAAGCGCACTAATTCGGGCTGATAGTATCTTAGCACCTCCGAGAGCGATAGCACCTGTCCCCTGGAGGCGCTGATTTTTCCGCACCCGCCCTTAATCCGCACGAAATCATATTGGAAGGTAATCGGCGCGGCGTAGTTGAAAACCTCCTCGGCGATTGACCTTGCCGTATCAAAGCTTCCTCCCTCGCTATGATGATCCTTGCCGGCCGGCTCGAAATCCACCTTCTCAAAGCGCCAGCGCATCGGCCAATCAATCCGCCAGGGCAGCTTAACACCTCCGAAGCGCCGAAAATCCACCGTCTGATTATTGCCGCAGGCATCACACACATAGGAGATTTCATAAACAGAGGGCCTGTCCAGCACCCTTGTCGTATCCCTCTCGCACGCGCCGCAGAAAACCTTCAGGGGATACCAGTCGCTATCGAGCTTCTCACTTCGAAAGGCGTCCAGCGCCCGGCGAATGACATTTTTGTTGTCGAGAGCCTGTTTGATACCCTCCGCGTAGCAGCCTGACTTGTAGCGCTCGGTTTGGTAGATATACTCTGGTTCAATTCCCACGAGAGGCAAAATGCTCTCGAGCTCCGCCTCATTGCGGGCCGCATAGTTCTTTCGCCCCCCCTGCATATCAGGAATACTGGTAATCGGCTTTCGCAGGTAAGCCTCCAGGCGCTCCCTTTGAGGCATGTTCTCCGGAATTTCGCGAAACACATCATAGTCATCCCAGGAATAGATGAAGCGGACTCTCGCTCCCTTCTCGCGTAGAGCCCGAACCACCAGTTCCACCGAAATAATCTCCCGAAAATTTCCAATGTGAACCGTGCCCGAGGGCGTAATGCCGGAGGCGCACACATAGACTTCCTTCCCTCGGCGATCGCGAACAATCTTTGAGGCTGTTATATCCGCCCAGTGGCTCAGTCGCCCTTCATCCTGTCCCATAACCCGCTGATCCTACCCGCGGAAGGGGCCTCCAATCAAGGACGTCCGGACCCGAAAGTCCCAGGGCTTGGTCCGGCAGGACTGCGATATTCGAAGCTCCTCCTTCCCCAAATTCACGCTTAATGGAATGCGCCCGCGCGGCCGATACACTATAGCGATGTCCCGCCTAACTTCGCTGATAATCTGTGCCCTGCTGTATCTGAGCTCCGGACGACTTCTTGCATGGGAGGATACGGGGGTGGCTTCCTGGTATGGTGGTATTTTTCAAGGAAGGAAAACGGCAAATGGCGAAACTTATGACACCATGCAGTTCACCTGCGCACATAGAACTCTGCCCTTTGGCACTAACCTAACCGTTACAAATCTGGAAAATGGCCGGACTGTTCGGGTTCGGGTGAACGACAGGGGGCCCTTTGTGGAAGGTCGTATTATCGATCTCACCTATGCCGCGGCCAAAGAACTGGGGATGATACAGAACGGAACCGCCAGGGTGCGCATAGTAGCCGAGGAATCGGCCATACCGCGAGTGCGTTTCAATATCCAGCTTGGCGCATGGGAAAATTTTGATAGAACCCTGGTTCACAAAACCCACCTGAGCGAGGCCGGCATAGACTCGCGGGTCGATTTGCAGCCCAATGGAATCACCCGCCTAGTCGTCGCGGACGTTGACGAAGAAGAGGTGTTCCAGACTGTAGTCAAGCTGGAACAACTGGGATTCACCAATCTCTTCGTTTATCAGATCCAATGAGAGCCCTCGCGAATAAACTCAAGGGGGCCGCTCCCGGGCGGCACTCCCACCTACATCAGTACTCCAACTGCCCCGGCATGCGCCCACGAGCCCCGTGTCCTCCCGGATGCGGCGATAAAAATCATGCTCAAGGGTTCGAGCCATCCACCGTATCAGTGGTAAGCGGTTCAGACGAATTTTTGTCGCTCATAACTCTTCTATAAAGCCCCCGAAACTGATTGTAGCTCAGCCCCAGTAATTCGGCCGCCCGACTCTGATGCCCACCGGCCCTCGTAATTGCCTCTTCCAGACACCTGTGCTCCAGTTTCCGAACTTCTCTTCTCAAATTGATGGGCCATGTCTCAGACTCTTCCGGCCGGTTCTTTTCTCCGTCGGCGTTTCTTTCGCCCTTCCCTGTCCCGACAGCCCGCTCTTCGTTGGGAGCTCTCGCCAAGCCGTCTGACTCGGCCGCGACCTCATCTTTGGATTGCCAGGGATATACAAAGGGGTTGATTGTCAGACTCTCAAGCACCAACGCCTCCTGCCTGTACACCGCCCTCTCGACAACGTTCTTGAGCTCCCTTATATTTCCAGGCCAATGATGCTCCCGAATAACACGAAGCGCTTCATCTGAAAGGATGGGAACCTGCTTTCTCCCCAGTTCCCGGGCCATCTTGGCGGCGAAATGATTGGCCAGTTTCACAATATCGTTCCTCCTCTCCCGCAGGGGCGGAAGAAATAACACCTCAAAGGACAGACGATCAAGCAAATCCAGTTTGAACAAGCCATTATCACAGAGTTTAGGCAGGTTTTGATTTGTAGCTCCAAGAATTCGGACATCCACCTCCACCGTCCGTGAACTCCCGACTCTTTGAAAAGCGCCATATTCAACCACCCTCAAAATCTTCTCCTGCACCTCAATTGGAATCAAACCAATTTCATCGAGAAACAGAGTACCGTTATTCGCCTCCTCAAAACGCCCTTTTCGGAAGCTTGTCGCCCCGGTAAAGGAACCTCGTTCGTGGCCGAAGAGCTCGGATTCAATCACGCCGGGTGAAAGCGACGCGCAGTTCAGCGCCACGAAGGGTCCATTCCAGCGTGGAGAAAGATAGTGCAGGCGTTTGGCCGCGAGCTCCTTGCCGGTGCCCCGTTCACCGATTATGAGCACTGAACGATCCACTCGCGCCACCCTACCAAGCGATTGTTGAAATTCTAGAAAAATCTCTGATTCGCCGAGAGCCTCTTGAGGTCCCCCTGTGTATTCCATCCAAATATTCTACAGGGATTTGGTATTTTGTACCAGAAAATTTGGTATTTTTTACCATTTTCTGCGAATACCTCCCTAATATGCGATTGGTATGAAATTTGCTCCCTTGAGCTTGGTAAGCTAAAAGCAATACAATAGGAGGATAACCATGGGAGTTTTTAGTAGGTTGGGTGATATCATCAATTCCAATATCAATGCGATGCTCGATAAGGCGGAGGATCCCGAGAAGATGATTCGCCTTATGATCCAGGAGATGGAAGACACGCTGGTGGACTTGAAATCCTCGTGCGCCGCGAAGATGGCGACTCGGGCCGAGATGGAGCGCGACTGCAACGATCTCAATGAAAAGATTGAGCGCTGGGGAACGCGAGCCATACTTGCCATTGAGAAGAAACGGGATGATTTAGCCAAGGAGGCTCTGCTCGAAAAAAAACAATACCAGACTCAGATGGAACTCGCGCAAAAGGATTTGGAGAGTTATAATCGTCTTATAAAGGAGTGCAAAATCAACATCGGTCAACTTGAATCAAAGCTCGAAGAGGTGACACTGAGGCATAAAATGCTGATTCAGCGCGGCATCCACGCCGCTGAGAAAAGGAAGGCCCGAAATCTTGTATCCAGCGCAGGCAACGCTCGGGCGATGATGCGCTTCGGAGAGCTGGAAAACCGCATTGAAAGAATAGAGGCCGATGCCGACTTGGCGGGGAGCGGCACAAACAATCTCGAGAAGCAGTTCAGCAAATTGGAGTCCGACGGAATCATAGAGAAGGAGCTGGAGAAATTGAAGAAAACCTTGAACCAGGCAGAGAAGAAGTCCGCGACAAGCAAGAACCAGGGCGTTGGAAACGACGCTTAAATAGATTGAGGAGGTAAGATGTCCACTCGTAATGAGCGTAAATTGTACCGATCGCGAGATGGCCTGGTGTTGGGTGTGTGTAAGGGAATCGCCGAGTGGAGAGAATTTCCAGTCGAACTGATTCGCTTGGGATTTATCCTGCTGGTTGTTTTCATGGGGGTGTCCATTTGGGTATATTTCATCCTGGCTCTGATTTTGCCCTTGAAACCGCGCCATGAGGAGGATGGACGCTACGATAAAAGAACGGCGGATAAGGAATACGAGGATCTCAAAAAAGAATATCGGAAAATGGCCGATGAATTCGACAAGGAGCGGGATTGGGAGAATCGTTTCTCCAAGGAAAGCTGAAGTAAAACTCTTAAGGTGGATGGTTTCGAAAATCCGCGTGTGAATAACTCCGCCTGCCGATAAAACGTGATATGAGACTGTTCACCCTTTTACTTCTATTTGGCTTCGCCCCAAGGCTGAGCGCGCTACCCGTGGCCATTGGGCAGGTGGAGGTAGGACTGGAAAGCTTTGATGGGTATCAGGAAGGTGTGGCCTATGTCAGTGCTGATGAGAGTGGGACTATGCTGGAAATCTTCATCAGCTACAAGGGCTTTGGTCTGGACAACGTCACCTGGATTCTTGATTCGGAGGACTTGCTCACACTTCGCGAGGTTTCAGCGAATGCCGCCTGGTGGCGTTCGCGTCTACTGGAGTTAAATATCGAGCAGACGGTGGAAAGCGACGCGGCCCTGATGAATCCCAACCTGGTGTATTCCTACCGCAGAAGGCTCTACTCCTTCGACGACGCCGAACACCTCGTGAAGTTTGTTCGACAGGGCCGCGATTACGCCCTGACTCTGGCTGAAACCTCGCCCGGAGCCGAAACCAAGCGATCGGGAGAGAAGATTCTTCCCGTATTCACACTTCACTTCGCGGGAGCGCAGTTGCCCATTTTGAGAGACATAATCTCCGAAGAGAACATGAGCCTGCTGCTGAGCGAATACGCCGCGAAAAAGGCGGAAATCCAGGCGATTCTGGAAGACGGGCCGAAGGAGGGCTAGTAGCCGCGGTCCCCACGAAGCACGCTCAGCAGTTCCACCTTGGAACGAACCGAGAGTTTTTTGTAGAAATTGGACACATGATTGCGCACGGTGTTTGGACTTATGCCAAGGTTCGCGGCAATTTCGTCATGGGTTAGGCCCTGCGAGATAGACTGAGCAATATCACGCTCGCGTACAGTGAGGGGGAGGTTTTCCGGAATGCCCTGCCTGGCAAGCAGCCGGACATCGGTGCTCATCTCCCTTATGTAGAATACAATCCCTGCCACCGCCACCCAAAAATAGTAAAGGGACAAAAACAAGAAGCGTATGGAGCGACTCGGTATCAGAGTTCCACTGCTTTCTCCCAGAAGTCTGCTTGCCATAACAAGCGGCAGGAAAATAACAGTCAGGAACGTGATTAGCAGGATGGTTACCCTGGTGGAGTCTCCCTTTATCTGGGATGCGCTTCGAACTATGTCTACCAAAATCACGCCAAGCGCGAGAAAGTACAGAAAACCGGCCGCGATTGAAATAGCCCGCAGGAAACCTGTCAGCAAATACACCGTGCCCAGGGCAAAGTAAGCCATGCACGCGGTGATTGACGCAATCCTCCGAAGCCAGGTCCATCTGCGGCCGATTATGTGGTTCACTGTCGCCGGTAAGTAGTACAGCAATAACGCATAACCGGCGAATTCGGCTATACCAGTTCCGATTGTCACTCCCCGGTCGCCGCCAAGGAGTTCTTCCCAGTAGAATCGCACTCCCGCAAGCAGGAGAAGCATGGCCAAATAGGAGATAAACAGTAATGTGTTCAGTCGACCGGAATTGCGCCGTCGCAACCAATAAAGCAGGCTCAACGACACCGCGGCAAAGGTTGCTCCGACGGCGAATATGTAGATGAACAAGAAAATATGATCTATCATCTTCTTCTGTCTTCGAGCCTTGGGTCCACGTGTTTTCGCAACCTCATAGCATCCGTCCTAGACTTCCATATTACGTCTTGATTTCATCGCCGCTTCAACTTTTGGCACGATTATAACACATGAATACGAACAAAAAACATCGCCTGAATGAATCCGATTCCGGATGATGTCCAATTTCGGGCAAAGACATGTCCTTCGCTTATTTTTTCGTTGCCATCACCGGCCGTTTTTGTTATACGTTCTTGTAATATTTTTGTCCGGGTGAAACCCAGGGAGTCGTTATGGAAAAACATGAGCTTGCGGGCTATATAGACCACACGCTGTTAAGGGGTGGGGTAAGCAACAAGCAGATTCGGCAGCTCTGCCTGGAGGCGAAGGAATATGGTTTCAAGTCGGTTTGTGTCAACAGCTGCTGGACTTCATTTTGTGCGGAGCTTCTTGAGGGTAGCGATATCTCCACCTGTGTGGTGGCTGGGTTCCCACTGGGGGCGATGGAAACGATGGCGAAGGCATATGAGGTCAGAAGGGCCGTGGAGCTGGGCGCCCAGGAAATAGATATGGTGATGAACATTGGAGCCTTTAAATCGAATGATTCGAATCTGGTTCGAGATGACATCGCCGCGGTTGTGGAGGCCGCCGGTGATGCGGGTGTCAAGGTAATCATAGAGGCCTGCTTACTTACAGATATGGAGAAGATAAACGCCTGCCTGATGGCCAAGGATGTGGGGGCCGCCTTTGTAAAGACTTCAACCGGCTTCAGCGAGCATGGGGCCACTGTCAAGGATGTTCGACTGATGCGAAAAACCGTTGGAATGGGCATGGGAGTGAAGGCCGCCGGCGGAGTACGCACGATTGAAGACGCCATTTCGATGATTGAGGCCGGAGCCACACGGATTGGAACCAGCGTGGGGGTGAGTATCATTGAGGGAGAAAGGGTACTTTCCCCTTATTAGCAGCGGTGAGACCAGCGCGGCTCTGTATCCGCTCGCGGCGGCATCGGCTTCCATCGAAGCTCTCCCTTGGTAGAACTCATTGACCAATGACGGGACTCTCAAGTAGCATGGTCCGGCGCGCCCTGTAAGGGCGTTTCCATTAATTCCTGGGAGAAAAGCAATGGCGAAAAACACGAAGGCCCGTGGAAAAATCGTCCGCCGTCTCGGCGTCAACATTTACGGTAACAGTAAATATGATAGATTGCTTAAAAAGAAGCCACAGAAGCCGGGGAAGGAAAGAGACTTTCGGGGCAGGAGCAAGGTTAGCGATTACGGACGCCAGCTACTCGAGAAGCAGAAGCTTCGACTATCCTACGCCCTGAGCGAAAAACAATTCTTCAACACCTTCGTGAAAGCGAAGAAGCTTCGCGGGCTTACCGGCGACAATATGATGATTCTGTTGGAACGCCGTTTGGACAATGTGGTTTATCGACTCGGTTTGGCCACCACGCGGGCACAGGCCAGGCAGTTTGTCAGCCACGGTCATATTCGCCTGAATAACAAGCGCGCGAATGTACCTTCGATGGTTGTTCGGGCGGGGGACAGCATCCGGGTGAAAGAATCGGAATCGAGCAAGAAACTTCTACGCGAGAGTCTGGCGCATAGCAACCAGACCATGCCGGATTGGCTGTCAATCGATGGGGATGCCCTCGTTGGATCGGTTGAACGCCTGCCTGACCGAGCCGATATACCATTGATCGCGGATGAGCAAATGGTGGTGGAATTCTATTCAAAGTAGGAAGTGCGTGTTACGCGAAATTTTCCGCTTCAGGAGTTCGGCGAGCCGGAGCAAGCCAGGGTGCTGAGTTTTCTGTCGGTGAATCTGAATCCCACTTTTCAGAGAAGTATCCGCCTGAAATGCCTTAAGAGAGGTGAGGTGAACCGGGCGACGGAACTGCGTTTTGACATCGCGGGAAAGGGCATCAACACAGCGCGCGTACTCTGTCAACTCGGAGCTCGGGTGGTGCATCTGACTCATCTGGGGAATGGCAGGGATCTGCTGCTCAAAATCTGCGAAAAGGAGGGGCTGAATATCGTATGGGCGGATAGCGAATCACCGATTCGTACCTGTATAACCTTGCTGGACGATGAGACGGGAAGCACTACCGAAATCATCGAACCCAGTCAAGGGGTTGGAGAGTCCACGGTTGCCGAAGTCCGAGGTCTGTTCATGCGGGAACTGGAGAGGGCCGATTGGGTGATACTTTCGGGCTCTAAGGCCCCGGGCTATCCTCCCGAACTCTTCGCTGAATTCTGTATTTCGGCCGAAAAAAAGGATGCCAAGATTGTGGTTGATTATCGAGGCGATGAGTTACTGGCAAGTCTCGAAACAAAGATTGCCGTGGTGAAGATAAACTTGGTGGAGTTTGTGGACACCTTCCTTCCGAACCTTTCCGCAAGCGAGAATGACGATTCGAATGCGCTAGATGCGGTGGAAGAAAAGATTCGCGGACTCTCATCAAATGGCCCCAGCTATGTCATTACCCGAGGTGGCCAGGATGTTCTCTACGCGGCGAATGGGTTTCCGGGCCGAATCGCCCCGCCGCCAACCAGGGTACTCAATACAATCGGATCTGGAGACGCCTTCTGCGCCGGCCTGACATACGCATTGGCCAAAGGCTTCACGCTGGAAGAATCCGTCCGCGAAGGCGCCCGTTGCGGCTCGCTGAACGCGGGGCTTCTGAAGCCAGGGACGCTGAGAGAAGGCCCCTCCTCGTAACGCGGGAAATCGCCTTGCCACTTCCCGGTTTCGCCCCTGTCAATCCCTCCCCAAAGTAAGCAAAATCACCGCGATATCAGACGAGCGCACCCCCGGTATCCGGGATGCCTGACCAACGCTCGCCGGTCTGACAAGCCTCAACTTCTCCCTTGATTCGACAGACAGCCCCGGCACAGTTCCCCAGTCCATCTCGCCCGGAATTGCGACAGCCTCCATTTTGCGAAAGCGTCGCACATGGCGCTCCTCCCTCCGTAGATATCCCTCATATTTAATGTCAAGCTCGATTTGCCGAAGCCAATCAGTATTCGCCCCCCTGGCGATCGCGGGCTCAAGTTTGATTAGATCTTCAATGGACACGTATGGGTCGCGCAGTAAATGCTCGAAATTCTCACCTTCCCGACATGCGACATTGACGCTCCCCGTGCTCCCATCCCGCACCATGGCCGACTGCCTGGAGGAAGTTTTTTTCAGGTTCCTTGGCGCGCCCTTTCCCAATCTCGTTCCGGCTCCAAGTTCGCCCTTACCCAGAATTCTCTCCCGAAGCAAGCGACGAATCTCCTCAATCTTCGAACATTTAGCCTCAAAGCGTTCGATATCCCCCGGACCAAGGAGACCCGCCTCCCTCCGTCGAGTGAAAAGCCGTCTATCGGCATTGTCATGTCTGAGCGCGATGCGATATTCCGCCCTGCTGGTAAACATTCGGTACGGCTCCCTGGTTCCCAGGGTAACCAAATCATCGATAAGTACGCCAATATACGCCTCCGACCTATCGAGCACCAATGGCTCCCCACCCTCCAAGCGCCGTCCAGCATTTATCCCCGCCATCAAGCCCTGCGCCGCCGCCTCTTCGTAACCGCTCGTTCCATTAGTCTGGCCCGCTATGAATAAATTGCGAATTCTCTTTGATTCCAAATTCGCCATCAGCTCCAAAGGATTCAAATAGTCATACTCAACCGCATATCCCGGCTTTATTATCTGCGCGCGCTTGAGACCGGGGATGCTCCTGATGAACTCCTGCTGCGAATCCTCAGGCAAGCTGGTGGAGAGACCGTTGAGATAGATTTCCTGACTGTCAAGTCCCTCCGGCTCCACAAAAACATGATGTCTCTCCCTATCTGGAAATTTGACAACCTTATCCTCAATGGAAGGACAGTAACGGGGACCAACCCCGGCGATCCTACCCGAGAACAGGGGCGAACGTCCAAGTTGCCCACGGATAATCTCGTGGGTTTTCCGATTCGTATAGGTTATATAACATGGCAGCATCGGCCGATTCACAGCGTCTTCCCCGAAGCTGAAGCCGAAAACCTTCTCATCACCAAACTGGACTTCCATCTGATCGGCATCAATGGAGCGGCGATGAATCCGCGCCGGTGTTCCAGTCTTCATCCTCCCGACATCGAATCCCATCGTCCGGAATCGCTCTCCCAACCCCAGGGCGGCCATCTCGCCAATCCGTCCTCCCGTCCCCTCCCATTCGCCGATGAAAAGCTTCCCATTCATAAAGGTTCCCGTCGTAAGAACAACAACCCTCGCCCCAATCCTGCCGCCTCGCTCAGTCACCACTCCCTCTATGGTGCTTCCCCCATCACCAAGAACGAAGTCCACAACAGTATCTTGATACAGATACAGATTGGCCTCAGCCTCCACTGCCTTCCTCGCCCCAAGCCGATAGGCCATTTTGTCCGCCTGTGCCCTTGGCGCCTGAACCGCCGGACCCCTACTGCGGTTCAAAACTCGAAACTGGATCATCGTCTTATCGATAATCCGTCCCATTTCCCCGCCCAAGGCATCGATTTCTCTAACAATGTTCCCCTTCGCCAGGCCTCCAATCGCCGGATTACATGAAAGCTGCCCAATCGTATCCAGATTTTGCGTAACCAGCATCGTTGGATGGCCAAGCCGGCTGAGCGCCAACGAAGCCTCTATTCCCGCGTGGCCTCCGCCGACAACAAGCGCCTCATAATCCATGGAATCTCTTTCTCCTCATCAATTTCCACTTCATCCCTTCAAATCCCGAATTCCCGTTTCCCTTCATGAAATCCATTTGGATGTCATTTAAAACGAGAAAACTCATGACAGCCCCTCCTCCCCCGCCCCCAGCGAGGGCTGAGCCGTCCTGCCCGCCTGAACCATATCATCCATCGTGGGCGGATCCGCTCCCCTTCTGGCGCAGTTCAAGCTTGATGCCTTTATTGCGAATATCAAAACATCAAGCGCCTCCGCCCGGGTTAAATTCTCCACGCGAGGTATCGAAAGCCTGCCTAGTTGACTCAATCGCAGCAGCAGCGCGGCATGGAAACTATCTCCAGCGCCGACCGTATCAATCACCTCAACCGGATACTCTCCCGATTCCACACGGAAGCCGGGCGTCAGTACCACAGCTCCGTCCTTTCCCCGAGTGACAACCACAATTTCGGCGCCGGCGGCCAGCCAGGCGCGGGCGCTATCTTCTCCATTCCTTCCGGGATAAAGCCACTCCAGATCCGCCCTACTGACTTTCACAATTGTCGCCAGGGCCGCCAGTTCTTCCACCTCCCTCCTAAACGCCTCGACATCGCTCACCAGCATGGAACGAATATTCGGATCGTAGGAAATAACCCGTCGTCCCGCCTCCCGCCGAATCAGATTTTTAATCGTCCGCGCTCCCGGCTCCAGAAGTAGCGAAATCGAACCAAATTCCAAACACTCCACCTCATCCGAGAAACTCCCGGGCACATCAGTCTCGAGCAGGTTCCTATCGGCCGAGTCATTTATGTAGAAGGCATAACGTGGTTCCCTGCCCCGTTCTATTCCCACGAAGGCCAAGGTGCTAAGGCGATCCGATCGACGAATGAACTTCGTATCCACCCCCTCCGCAAGCAATCGATTGAAGAGCAGATTTCCGAAGAAATCGCTCGAAATTTTGCCGAGAAAACCCACCTTCGCGCCCAACCGCGACGCGGCGATGGCCAAATTATAGGGAGAACCTCCGGCGCACGGCACATATGTAAGCTCGCCTTCCTTCCGTGGAACAAAATCGATTAACGCCTCACCACAACTTACAATCACAAACCACCTCCTTGTCAAACCCGGAAATTTTCCCTTCCGGCCGGCCCCTCGGTTTCAATCCTGGCGCTGAACTCCGAGAAATCAACTCGCAAACTCGCCCTGTAATCACCCCAGCTCCTAACAATGGTGATAGTCTCGCCTCCCTCACTCACATTCATTTCCTGGAAGCCGCGGCCGTCCCGACCAGGCTTTGAGCCGTCAGTCCCCAAATCCACCTTCGCGCCCACGGCCGTCCTCCCGGTTCCGAAGGCTTTAAAACTGTTGCGGAACTCCATCAGTCGAAGGAGTCGCTTCACAACCGGGCGCTCAAGCTGGGCCTCCGCTTCCTCCAAACTATAGCCATGCCTGTTGATATCTCTTCCATGCCGCGTCCTTTGCACAAGTTCAACGTCATTCGAGCCCGCCAACAGCCCAACATAGTAAACCTGCGGGATGCCAGGCGCAAAGAACTGCAAGGCCCGCGCCGCCATATAGGCATCGTCGTTTCCTCCAAGCGCCGAATAATAAGTGCAGTTAATCTGATAAATATCCAGGTTTTCGAAGGCCGCCGTCGAATACCGACTATTCACATTGGAACCCTTCTCGTAGAGCTCGTTGACCGTGAACTCAATCTGCTTCGGACTAAGCAGGCCCGCAACATCCACAACCCCAATCCCATCGTGAGTGTCCAGGGTAGTCACACAGTTTTCAGGGCGGCGAAGCAGCCAATCTCCAAGCGGCACGGCGTTGCCCGAAAAACAGGCATAGAGCAGCAGCATCGGCAGCGCGAAATCATATATCATCACCCCAGCCCAGCCGGCCAGCCGCTCCTGATAACTGAAATGCTCATGTACCTCCGGCAGCAGGGTTACTCCGTGGCGTTCGGAAATACTCACGCAGCGCGCCAGCAGGTCAACAATCTCCGGTTCCTCAAAGAAAAATCTAGTGCCCCGCTTCTTGGTTGTATACCCAATCGCATCAAGCCGAATCGTGCCAATTCCCCGCCGCGCGCAGAGTTCTCCCAATTCCTCTTCCAGCCAGCGCATACCAGTTTCCGAGAACACATCAACATCAATTTGTTCCCCAAAAAAAGTACACCAGACATTCCGCACGCTCCCATCCCCAAAAGTCACCGGTACCCACGGATCCCTGGGTTTACGGGTGTAGATAAGGGCGCGCTCGTCCCTCGGGACTCCGTCGGGGAAAAGCTTATCAACCGGAATGAACAAATCCGCCCACCGCGAGTCCTTTCCCTTCTCCAGCCAGTCCAAGAACCAAGTCGATTGCGCCGAAACATGATTCATCATGAAATCGGCTGTCAACTCAAAATCATTCCCTAGCATCTCCACATCTCTCCAGCACCCGAAGGCGCTATCCACCTCCCGATACGTAGTCGGAGCAAAGCCCCTATCCGCCACCGAGGGGAAAAACGGTAGTAAATGCAAGCCCGACATACAATTAGAGAGCCTTCGCTTCATGAAACTGTGCAATTCCGAAACATTCCGGCCCAAACTGTCCGGATAAGTGATTAAATGAACTCCATTGATCATTCACGGCTCCTGCTCAAAAGTTATCTCAATTCCGCCTTGTGCCCGAAAGATATCCCAATCCTGCCTTAAAAAGCACCCTCTTCCAACAGTTCCATTGAATTTCCACAAAGGCAACTAAACCGTGAAACCGCCTACAGCGCCCAGGTGCTCTCTGCCGGTATGAATCTTGAACCTTACTTACAACGAAGTCGAGTTTTTCCTGTTCAGTCGCGTGATCAGGCACTCAGCGCCATTTTCGCCATGCCTGGCAAGGTTAGAACAGCTTTCATACACTGCCAAAATTCAAGCCAGGCCGCGATACCCGCAAGTCGACACTCCCATCGTTGACATCCCCGCTCACGAAGTACTATGGTTTCCACAATCAGGCGGGCTGTAGCGCAGGGGTTTAGCGTACATGTCTGGGGGACATGGGGTCGGCGGTTCAAATCCGCCCAGCCCGATTTAGCCGCCCAAGCGCTTGCTTGGTAAGGGGTTAGCGCCACTCTTTTTCGTATCTCAACTATCTATTTTTGATGCGTGTGACCATATTTGGTACCACGTACGAAGGAGTTGGGATGCATCTTTCGCAACCATACACAATCTATCGTCGAACTCTCCCAAGTGGCCGCAAGGTCTATAATTACCGCATCCGTATGCCTGACGGTTCACGGTCCACTGGACGCTCTACTGGCGAGACCTCCAAGGTTCGGGCGGAGAACCTTGTCCGTGAACTCTGGAAGGCCGGAAAACTACTTCCAGAGAAGACCCCTACCCTGGCTACCTACACCGAAAAATGGTTCCTTTGGGATGAATGCCCATCCCTGAAATCTAAGCTCAAAGCTGGAGGAACTCATACCCGTGGACACGCAGATAATCAGCGGCGATGGCTCACTAAGTACATCTGGCCGAATCTGGGAGACAAGCGCATCGACGCTATCACTCCGAAGGACTGTGAACTCTGGCTTGATTGGTTAGTGAAGGAGAAGAAAGCCGCCGTCAATTCGGTTCGTAACTACGGGAAAACGTTATCTCTGATCTTCTCCGAAGCTGCTCGCATCAGAGACGTTCCCGACAATCCGATGAAGGCTATCAGGCTACCAGTCCGGCCGAAGACAGAAAAGGGAATACCCTCCGAGGAAGAGACCGCAAAGCTCCTCAACCGGGATGCATGGCCCGAAGACAAGAAGTTCGGGAATCTTTACCACCTCTTCAACCTTGTAGCCCATGGTACCGGTATGCGGCTGGCAGAGATCCAGGTTATTCGACTGCAGGACATTCACGACGACCATATCCACGTCAAACACTCATGGCATGAGAAGTATGGCCTCGGACCCACTAAAGGAAAGAAGGAACGATACGTTCCCATATCTAAAGGCGCTTCATAAGAAGATGCTGGTACTCAAACTCAAGCTTGGAATCCAGGAAGACGACCACCTGTTCTCGCTGGATGGTGGTGTGCAGCCGGTATGGGACACGGCGGTAGTGAAATGGCTGAACAAGGCCTATGCTGATATAGGAATAGATAACAGGACTCGGATCAGCAGGAAACTGTCGTTTCATTCCTGGCGGCACAAATTCATTACCGACGCCCGGGGTAAGGTGAAGGAAGATGAATTGCTGAAGATCGTTGGCCATGAGAAACCATCGACTACGGATGGTTACGACCACCGTCGGTTCACCGAAAACCGGTTTATGACGGACCGACAGGAGGAAGCCATATGAGGAGAACGAATTCCTGAAGATATGGAAATGCAAGCCATCGTGGATGCAATGCCTTCCGTTCAATCCCCATGCCTACACTGCGAGCATTTTCGTGACATCGGGGGGATGGATGGTGGCGGTTGGTCCTGCACCGCCTACCCCGAAGGAATATCAGTGGACATCCTCTGTCTGGACTGGCCCAAACCAATGCGCCATACGGCGGTACAATCGGGCCAAACCGGGGAGGCGGTCTATACACCAAAGGTTTACAGAACGGCCGCAGGCAAGGATTACAGAGTGCTGGCAGGCTGGAAGATATGAGGTGCTGAAATGATTGAAGGGGGAATTCAAGCATGGCAGTCACCGGATATGTACGCGTATCGACCGAGCGCCAGACCAACGAGCACTGGAAGATGCTAATTGCCGACTACGCACAAAGCAAGGGCCTACCTGCGCCACAGTGGGTTGAGGAGCAGGTCACAGGGTCCCTAAGGCCATGGAGGGAAAGGAAACTCGCACCATGGCTCACCACGTGCGACTGGGGCGACGTATTGATCGTCGGCGAGGCCAGCCGTATCGGACGCAACACCGAGGACGCCCTCAACTTCGTCCGCCATGCCCGGGAAGCCGGAATCACGGTCCACGTCATTCAAGCTGGACAGGTCATCACCCCGGATGGCGAGGCCATCAACGCCGAACTCATCATCACCATCCTGTTCGCTATGGCCAAGCACGAGCGGGAACTACTGCGGACCCGCATCAAGCTCGGACTGGAACGTGCCAGGGCAGAGGGCAAGACTCTCGGCGGCTACCGGGGCCGGGTATCCGGCAGGGGCAAGGGTGGACGGGCAACCCACCCGGACAAAGAGAAGATTCTACAGGTGGTCCGGGTAGGTGCCTCGATCAACGGCACTGCGGCCACCTTCGGCGTATCCCGACAGGCTATATACAACTGGCTAAAAGAGGCAAGTTAGTCGCCATATAAGAATGAACCTCTCTAGTAGGCAGACTGACGGCAAAACTCGGCTATTGGATTCTCTGAGTTTTCATAGGGGCACATCTATCTAGATTGATTGCTATAGCAGCACTGTATAGCTCTGGATTAGACAATGTATCCACGACTGATGACTAAGAATTTGTTCACCATGTCCGTTTGAAATGGCTATCAGAGACCATTGATGTCCTTCACGGTAAGATCAGGATAAATTCCACAATACCAACGACATAGACCGTGGCTAGTGTTGGAAGATTGGTTTTGGGCGAATCAGTAGTAGCGTCTTGTGGCTCTGCCTGTTCTCCTGACACCTAAACACCTGTCCTGTTGTTCTTGTGAAACAGGCTTTGAGGTTGGTAGAGGGTCAATAGTTTTTTACTCAATGAGCCAGACCCTGTCCTTCTATAATCTAGATCCTTTTTGATGGCACCCATACATGATAGTATCCGAGACATCGACTAGAAGATTGAGTGGAGCATCAATGGAAAAGAAACGAGCACCTAGGAATAAAACCCTAACACTTTCGGACGAGGAAAGGACTAACTATTCGAAAAAGCTACTTACTAGTGTGTCAGAAAAAGACTTAAACTCATTGTTGGGTAAGACCATCTGTTCAGATACAATGGAAATCCTTCCTCAACTGCCTAAGGGTTTCTCCGATCTGGTAATCGTCGACCCGCCATACAACCTTTCAAAAGACTTCAATGGAACAAAGTTCAAGCGAATGTCGGATACAGACTATCGGGAATATTTAGAATCGTGGATTCCTGCTGTTCTTTCGACTCTGAAGCCCTCAGGAACTATATATGTGTGCTGTGACTGGAAGAACTCTAGTCCGGTCTACGACATTCTTTCAAAGCATACATTTGTCCAGAATCGAATAACATGGCAACGTGAGAAAGGACGAGGGACGAAATTCAGCTGGAAGAACGCAACCGAAGATATCTGGTTTTGTACGCCATCGAAGGATTACTACTTCGATGTTGAGTCAGTAAAGCAAAAGAGACGAGTAATTGCTCCCTATAAAGTCGATGGTAAGCCTAAGGACTGGGATGAAACAGAAGATGGCAACTTCCGACTCACTCATCCAAGCAACTTTTGGGATGATATCTCAATCCCTTACTGGTCTATGCCAGAGAATACTGATCACCCCACACAAAAACCAGAAAAACTAATTGCGAAGCTGGTATTAGCGAGCTCAAAACCTGGCGATATTGTTTTTGATCCTTTCATGGGTTCTGGTACTACTTCAGTAGTCGCCAAGAAACTGGATCGTAAGTACCTCGGTATTGAAATCAATGAGGAATACTGCTGCTGGGCAGAGAAACGTCTCGAGAGAGCGGAGCAGGATAAATTTATACAGGGCTATTCAGGTGGTGTTTTCTGGGAAAGGAATACACTCAACCAACAACTTCAAGCCAAGAGGGCCGAACCAAAGAAACTCAAGGGTGAGCAGGTAGGACTTTTCTAAGATGAACACACAACTAATCGTAGAGCTAATAGAGTCGATAGGACGAGAAGACGGAATCAACGATAAGGCTGAACTTACATCAATCATCCAAAAGGAGTTTGGTCTTACCAGAGATCGATCTGTGTACTATTGTGATGCTTTTGCGATTAGATTTAGTAAAGCTGCAAAAACTGGTTTTAGTAACACCGTGTTATCACTATCAAATCTGTAGAAATACGATTCCCGTCCATTTATCGTTTGTATAGTCTGGCCCTCAGTAAACGAACTGCTATTGTCCAATTCGACATTCTTGAAGAAGATCAGTCATAGCTCCCAAGCTCTGACCATAGATAATATCAAGGGTAGTTTTAACGGTTCAGATATTGAGAGGAAATTTACCGGTATTCAGAATAACCCACAGAACTTCGAGAAACTATATCTGATCCACGACTCCATTGGGTTCGAAGATAATTTGGAGCGCCTTGTGGAAGCCACCAACGTCATTGTTCCCACAGGAGCAAAATATCAGATCGACTTGGGTAAGGAACGTAACATACGTGACTCTATAACGAGAGCTGTAGCGTTCTGCAAGTCTTCATACTATGACGAGCTTTTTAATGATCTAAATACGAAAGTGGCGAAGTACAAGGATGCGATTCTACTTGCATCACTGATAGATAATGTGAACATAAGAGGACGTGCAATCGAGTACCTTGTAACTGGAGAAGATGAGGCACTGAAAAGGGGTCTCATTGAGACATTGCAGAATAAGAGTAATGGCCTTCCGAGATTTTCCACGGACAATAGTCTTGGTGACTATGTTAGGGACTTCGTCGCCTACCATACGGAAACAGATGTGAAGACAAAAATTATGGTATTAGATTCCAACCCCAAGGCATACAACGTGGATAAGATGCTAGAGTTTTTAGCGTCCGAGAACTCTGTATTCATGTTCTACTTCATAGGCCTCCTAGAGGACGGTGATCCAGTCACCTCTCTAATCTCTATGTTTGATTCTGAAATGATAGATGGAACCTTTTTACTCAAGCATTGGGCCGGGCGCAACTCTCGTGGTGTAACGCAACTCGAAGGCAAAATGATAAAGCGTAAGTTATGGAAAGGTGTGAACACTATATCGATTTCGAAGGCCGACAGTTTTATCTCTAAGATGATTATGTCATGACTGACGGATCATCCTATCAGCGAATGAACTGAATTGGTGCATATCCCTTGCCCTGGCTAACGTGGGTGCGCACCACGGGGTTATAGTCGCAGAACAGTAAAAATACCCATGGCACCACTCAAACCGGCGATAGCGCAAATATGGCCGAAACATTCTTTATGGGTGGCCGCAGCGGGCAGGTTCAGTTACCTGCTACAATAACGATGGAGGATGTAATGACATCAGTAGCACTTACTATCTTCTCAGGTATCATCATTTTCATCGTCTCTCAGATTGTTCTAGAGTTTTGGATTCGGCCGATAGCAAAACTGAACAATGCCCGTAGTGAGCTTTCAGCAGTAATGCTTTCCTATGTGGCAAAGGTGATGAATGCAACTCTTACTGACGAAGCTATAATCGAGATTAACAAGGCGCAAACTCAATACCTCTCTGTGGCATGGAGTGCACCTATCTCTCAGCGAAAGAAAGAAAAATTACGTCACGTCGCAATGAACCTAAACTACCTTAAGACGAGCCATATTGGACCCAAGAAAGGCCTTTTCAAGAAAATCCTTGAAGCTTCTACAGAAATCGAGAAGTTGGATAATAAGCTTATCATTCGGTATGCAGGTGGAGAATAGGAATTCGCCGTGTGACCATAAATGTCACCAAGTTCCAGAAAAACACTGATGTACAGATATGATTAGAAACGACTAGATATTGATTATCCCTTTTTTGTGTATAAACATATACAAAGAGATGCGATAAAGTCTTATCCCACAACGAATGCTGGGGGACATGGGGTCGGCGGTTCAAATCCGCCCAGCCCGATTTAGCCGCCCAAGCGCTTGCTTAACGTCACTTGGGGCTGAAATCAGAGGAGCGATTCCGGCGCCTGGCGGAATGTCCCTCCTTCCTCGTTGAAGTCGAAGGGGGCGGCACAGAGGGCCGCCAGGCCCGAACGGCTCCGCGATGAAATCATACGCTTGCCGCAAATGCGAGTATCATGATGTGCGTGCTTGCTTTTGAAGTTATTTGAGAATTACAAATCCAATCCTCCTCGCTTATGATGCATGTAGAATCAGTTTCATGCGCTCTATTCGCGGTGATAAGCGCAGGGAGGTTGTCATATGAAAGCATGGCTTGTGTGTGAAGGAGTGCTCATAGGGCTTGCGCTCTCTCTTGTATCCGTAGTGTGCGCCTCGGGAAACGATGGAGCACCCGTTCCGCCCACCGGCTTTGTCACTCGCTGGAATACCGATGTTGCCGTCCTCTACGGCTACGACTATATTACAGAGACTGCGAGAAATCAGATAAGGCTGCCCTTGAGCGCGAGCGGCACTTATGACTTTGTGGTTTCATGGGGCGATGGGCGTGAAGACACGATTACAGCGTACAATCAAGAAGAAGTCACTCATACCTACAGGTTTGGGGGAAAGTATAAGATTACGATAAGCGGAGTCTGCGAGGGATTTGGATTTTCTTATGATTCAGGCGACCGTGCGAAGCTCCTGGATGTGAGTCAGTGGGGGGTGGTGAAGTTACACAATGAGGGACATCAGTTCAATCGCTGTACCAATCTCTCTGGTTTTTCAGCATCCGATACGCCTGATTTGAGCGATATCACCAATATGAATGGTATGTTTTGGTTCGCAAAATCATTCAACGGCGATATCGGCGACTGGGATGTGAGCAGTGTTACTGATATGAGTTATATGTTTCAATACGCGGTATCGTTCAACCAAGATATCAGCTCATGGGATGTGAGCAACGTTACCAGTATGCATAGTATGTTTGATAGCGCAGTATCGTTCAATCAGGATATCGGCTCATGGGATGTGAGTAGCGTTACTGATATGATTGGTATGTTTTATGATGCGTCAGCATTCAACCAAGATATCGGTTCCTGGGATGTGAGCAACGTTACTTATATGAAACATATGTTTGCTGGTACAATATCGTTCAACCAAGATATCGGCTCTTGGGATGTGAGCAATGTTACTGATATGCATAGTATGTTCTATGATGCGGAATCATTCAACCAGGATATCGGCTCATGGGATGTGAGTAGCGTTACTGATATGAGTGGTATGTTTTGGAACGCACTAGCGTTTAACCAGAATATCAGTGAATGGGATGTCGATCAGGTAACTGATCATGACAGTATATTTGTTAGTTGTCCCATAGCTCAGAATAACAAACCCCGAACATTCCGATAGATGCGAGTAACGAGCCTTCTGTTCCGCCCTTCCAAGTATCCTGGCTGACGCATTTGCCAATTGCTTCGATGGGCTCTTCACCCTGATGGTGGTGTCAAGGAGGCGCGTTTTGTTTTGCCTCAAACTGAGAACTCACTATGATGCTTGAACTTCCTTTGCCTCCTTATTGATAAGTTCCAGATACTTTCTTACTCCGCGGGCTCAGGGATGCTGCTTCGGCTGAGGTAAATCGAAATTGCGAAAGATATTTGATACCACTCAGCAT
>Ga0056110_100052_pt1 | contig 36610 bp, 45 predicted proteins | sample WorMetloBBELIZE1_FD_83873 | JGI IMG/M metagenome (GOLD analysis project Ga0056110, IMG submission 83873) | Marine gutless worms symbiont microbial communities from Max Planck institute for Marine Microbiology, Germany - Olavius longissimus B... ... | reverse complement strand
TGAAACTTAGTTAAATCATCTGTAATTTTATAAACCGTCATCATCCTTTCCATACTTCATTCTTAGCTTCCAAGACCTCTTTAGGGTAGGTGCCACTCTTTAACTCCATTTTGACCCGAAGTAAGTTAGCCTCAAAGTGCTGCTTACTCGGAATACCCTTCGAAAATTTGGAACTAATCCAAGTTTCATAATTAAATGTATGGATCGAACGGTGAGCCGGAGACTTAGGTGCTTCCCAGTTAAAATCCGTATGCTTCGCATAATTTGTTAACCAAACACCATTTACGGGCGCATTTATGCCAATTTTATGCATGTGCAAATTTAATCTTGCGGCTCTCATTTCTGCTTTTCTAAACCTTCCCGAGCCAGGAATGATATGGTGAGGCTCATGGTTTTTAGTTGGTTTAGGCTCTCCTGCAGCGGTTAGGTTATTAGCTAGTTTCGTCGTCGGATGATGCTTTTCAACGAACAACTCTTTCGCATTTTTTTTTAAGTTTTCTGCAGAGTACGATTGCAACTTAGCTTGCATATCTTCAACTCGAGCATGAGCAATGAGTTCAATCCTCATTTTTTTCAAAAACCTCAAGTCTTGTGCTTCAAACTGCAATCGTTTTGCTCTTTGCTGTTCAGTTTCACCCGCAGGTGGGGCAACACGATACTTGCTATAGAAATCGTCGACTAACGCATCAAAACGATCTAAGGCCAACTCAGCTGCAGTTGGATTACTAGGACGATTCGTTTTTCGTCCAACTATACTCAAATTATGCTTCATACTCGTATCCCTCGAACAAACAAAGCCGTTGGATAACATTCACATAACTGACGAGCAAATAATCAATAGCCTTTATGTGGCCTACAGCTCAGATTTTTATGCAAGCAATAGCACTTTAAATCAACTTTAAGAAATAGCGGTTCACTACTCTAACCTTTAAGTTCTTATGACGACACAAACCGGACTAACTCAATATTGGAAAAAGCCGCCCTTCGAGATAATCTGCCGTAATGCTATACCAATAAGAAAGCTCACTTTCATCAACTTCCATATGTGGTACAGGTTCATGTAATAGTGATTGCCAATAGGACTGATTCTCTTTAAATCGCTGATATTCAGATTGATAGAAGTGGCTCGCGTCTTGTTTTATATCGCTCAGGTCCAGATCTCTACAATTCAATGACCACCCTCTTGCACCAGCAGCCCAAACCATAAACTTGTCTACTTTATCCTTAGCCAGTTCTCCTTCAAACGTAATGCAGAAGCGATTGCTCGTATTCACGTGCACTCCCCTGCTATGTAAGTTCTGACTCAGCTTTTCGGCCCGCTTTTCCAAACGGATGATTCTCTGATAAAGCTTGTTCTGATATTCCTCAGATTTCTGCTGCTTTTTGGCGATCGCTTTGGCCTTGATGGTTTGCTCTTTGGCATTTCGTAGCTTGCGGATTTGCCGCTTAATTGGCTTTTTCCATTGCTCAAGTTTGTAGCCTAACTCCTTAATTATTGCGGTCATATTGCCAGCTTCAAACGAAGCAAGAGTTTCCCAGGCAGGAGCTCTTGAGCACTTCGCGATATTGTATCGATTTCCCTTGATTAGCCCTTGGTCAGCATTTTCACCTTTAGCGGCATAACCGACTGCTTTGATAATGTAAGAACCGGCGGCTTTTGGCTTTTTGATTCGCTCTAATTTCGCAAACCCATGCCCCCATATCTTTTCAAGTCGCTTGGCCCAAGGACTAAAGAGATGCTCTGGTACTGTCCAACGTAGCAAAATATGAACGTGTGGATTAGGCTCTCCATCTTCATTGGCTGGACACTCGGCTACCCATATGTAATGGAAATCAGCAGGTAAGTTAGTCGGCCCAACATCGCTGGGTTGAGCATGTTTAGCAACCTTCTCCTGGGATAAGTCGCAGTACTTTCGTCCACTATCTTTGTCAACTTGGATGGTATGATCCGCAACCCAGCCGCGTTGATACATTTTCTTTGCGCCATCAAGAAAACGAGAGACTTCTTTACCTATCGTTGTCTCTAAGGTTTTTTCCATCGAGAACTCTTGCTTGGGCTTTTGTTTAAGATCGCAATACGGCCCGGCTATGACACTGCCCTGGTTCATAGCTTTAACACGCTTACTATCTAAGGTTGGAAACAGCCAGTATTCTCCACCAATATCCGTGATTGGTTGGTCAACTTTCTTTTCACCACGCTTAGGATGTACTGTCACCATGTTGCGCTTATAGATTATTGGATGATGCGACCCCATGCTGACACACTCACTTCCATCCAACATTCCACCGAATATGGCCATTCGTTGTGCCTTGGTGAAAGTCAGCGTGAGAAAAGTAGAGAAACCACCATGGCAAGCTGCAGTGTAAGCCCCTGCCTCAAAGATTTTAGAAACAGAACGGGACGTCAACTTTTCCGAGAATCTCTCACCACTGTTTTCCGAAGGCGCAGCACTAGATGGCGTTTCGGTTACCGCCTGAAACTTATAAGTTTCATTCCAAGACCGGTGCATTAGCTGCATTGAAATAGGAATCTTTTTAGGTTCGCCTTGTCCTCGTTTTCCATTCTGATTGAGAATGGCAGGTTTGGAGCGCTCGTTCGTTTCATACAAAGCATCATGGCTGAAGTTGGCGTCGGCATTGCTGATGATACTTTTAGGGCGTAGAGACTTGCTCAGACTCATCAATTGCTTAATTTGCTTGTCTTTTCTGTGGCGAAATTTCTTTGTCGGACTTTTGCGCCCTTTGACTAGCCTATACTCTTCGGCGATTCTCGCCGCCGCTTCGCGGTCGTGTTCCGAGAGGTAATTTACAGATTTATAGAAGTCAGTTCGCTCTTGAAGATCTCGTTCGCGCTTAGACTTTCGATTGGGAACGCGGTCATATATCGCTATTTTTTTGACCATTCCACTATCTAGAAGTGCTTGTTCTTGGTCTGAGTAAATTTTGGAACCTAAAAAACCAGCTTTATAGCTGGCATCATTATTTTTGATTCGGTCAAGGGGCATCACTGCCCCGCCGATATAGAGAAGGTCAGACTGGTTCATACTCTATCCCTAATTTTTCTTTCGAAAACTTAACAAATAGTCTCTGTGTATCAGGAGACTTCAGAAAACCTTCGACCTCTTCGAGTCGAATTGTCATGGTTATGCCCCATCCTTCCGGCCCTGCAAAATATGCAATAGCACACTTTTCATATGTCTTTGTTCGTCCTTCCAAAATTTGAATGACATCATCACCGACAATAACTGAAGTGATCCTTTTATTTTTCATACCGCCTCCAGTTCTTGGGTCGTTACCAACATAAAGCCGCCTTTCCCATTGCCTTTGCTCAAAACACCTTTGGTTAAATGAGTGCAACTGAGGGATACACACGCTTGTTCGATCGCTTGGTCTAGTGAGTCGAAGTCGCCAACCATTGCATTGGCGACTTGTTGGGTGTCTTCATGGCGGATGATGCCGCCATCTGGGCAAAGCACTATTGCGGCGTATTGCATGAAGCTCGCTCCTGTTCTTCTAAGTAGCGACTCGCCTCTTCAATAAAAGAGCGCCCGCCTTCCACCGTTAACTCTGCATCGATAGTCGTGTATCCAGCAGAACGCGTAATCTCATAGCCAGCTTCAATGCAGTCACAACACTCTTCCAATCGATCTTTCAACATTTCAATTAACTGGTTGGCTTCACTCGAACTATTACTCATGCTGCATCCTCCGATTCAATTTGATCACGGCGAACAGCAATGCGTTCAATCAGGTAATCTTCAATGTTCAATAGCTCTTCAAGCGCACGCTCTTTATCAATCAACACAACGTTGTGAGCGTGATTCGTTGTGTTTTCGTCGAACACAATCACGTTGAGAAGGCTCATTTTTGATGAGTACTCGATACGAATACTGATGACGTCTGAGCTATCCAACGCCAAAGCGAACAGACTATTGATGGTTGTTTGGATAGCGAGTTTGTTTGCAACTTCATTTAGATTCATCTTTTATGCTCCTACGCTAAGACGAAAAAAGCCCCCAGTTACAGGGGCAAAGGCTTGGAGAATTAATGCGTACTACTGAGTTGGTAATGCTTTAAGCGTCGAACGTCACCAAGATTGCGATCGAACAACGTCGCGATTTCTTTAATCTGTTGCATGCCGTTACGGATTTTTTGAAGCTCCAAATCATTAAAGCTTTCAAACTCTCGCACATGCTCCGATGCTTTCAGATCACCGGCGACTAAAACCATACCGCGAAAACGTGGTGGCATAGCGTCCCACAATTTTTTCAACTTGCCGCGTGTAGCGGAACCATTGAACAAGGCTTTACAAGCGGCAATGCTCTCGCTGGCGTTGGGTATTTGCTTTTGTTGTTCTTGTTGAATAGCTAGCTGACTCATTGGTTCCCCTTAGGCTAAGCCTGGAAGTGGCGCACCGTTGGCTAGGAAATCTGTGCCCATTTGCATGAGTGGCTGAAAGCCGGTGGTGCGGTTTTCTAAATCGTTGACGAACAAAACCAAGTTTCCGATGGCCGCTTGAACCTTGGCAATGGTTTTGCGCTTTTGACTGCGAGGTAAACGGTCTGCGCTGCACATGTGTATTGCATCGCTAGACAGCTCACCTGAATATTGGTTGTTAAGTAACGTGCGCTCTAGAAGGTTCTTCTCTTCCCCGTCTTGAGGTAACTGAACCGTCACGACACCAAGGTCAGCAAAGAGTGTGTTCACAATGGTGTAATCGCCGGATTCTTTACTCAGCAATGCCAAATCCACTGGATCTAGTTTGTGAGGCTGTTCTGGGTTTAGCTTGTTACGCAGCATTCTCCCAGTTAGGCCGATGCGTGGAGCCAGCTTTTCCATATTATGATTGATAGCGAAGTCGCAGCATGCAGCGTTAAAAGATTGCTGTTTGCGTTCGCGGAATCCGCACATAGCGATATTTGCGTCCATGATCCACACTCTTACATCAAAGGCGGTACGAGAATGACAACCAACGCGAACACATTTAGCCATATTGAGCAGTGCGTTTTAGTTGGAATAAGAGAGGAAAAGGCCATTACTTACCCAAGCGCAGCAATGGCTTCACGTGCCGCCATTTCGTGCATAGCAACCATGTTAATCAGTGGCTTATCGCGGCGTTTATCTTTGGGCTTGATGATGACGCGACCTTCAGTCACGTATTGTTTGATGGTGCCCATAGGTAAACCAGTAAGGCGGGAGTATTCTTCGTAAGTCACATATGGACTTAGTGGAGGTATCTTGTACGTTAACATGGTGATATCCTTGTATTTATGTCTATCTTCTTCGGTTGCCTCTTGCTTTGGTCGGCGTGACTTCCGAAACACACAAGAATTATTGATCGTCATTCTCGAACTTTCAACAAAAAATGACAAATTAATTCGAAAACGAGAACTTTAAGTCATGAGCATTCGTAAAATAGAACCTTTCGATTATTTGAAAGGCACTGATTTCACAGAAAATTTGAAGAACTTGACAGGATGTAAGAACTTTCAAGAAATGGCGTTCGTATATGGCGTACCAAAAAGCACTTTTAGCACTTGGAATACTCATAATCGAACTTCCCATGAACTCATGGTAAGAGCTCATTTAGCTTTGGGAATCCCAATGGTGGATTTGGCGTTAAAGCCAGAGGACCGGTTTAAGGCTCACTCAGCGACAAAATGTACTGCCGAAGAAGCAAGCGCTACAACTTCACCTAAACACAACTCAGTCCAGATCAAAAGCTATTGCCTGACCAATGGGGAGCTTTTAGATACTGGTGAGTTACCTTACGCTATCCGCAGGTTTAACAGCTTTAACCTCAAAGCTGACGCGACGATTGAAGTTGAAACTAATGAAGCTTTATATCTCGTTGACAAAAGCTCTACAAACCCAGCTTCGGGCAAATACTTAATAGATATCGACGGTACTTTGTCGATCAACCATATCCAGCGCTTACCAGGCAAAAAACTGGCTGTTGTGTTTGGTGACAGCACCGTTGAAGTTTCAGAAAAAGATATAAAAGTAATTGGCCGCGTGGCGGTGACATTAAGAAAAGAATAATTATTAAACGGTTGTCTAGGAAACAAAAGTGGATATTACAAATGACTTAATCTGCACCTATTTGAGTCAGCGTCAAGTGCTACCTGGCCCACAGATGGTTAATGCCAAATTAAGCGCGAACTCAAAAGAGGAACCAACACACGTACAAGGTTGGTGCTCCATCACCTCCTCCCCTCGAACTCTTCGCGTAGACCACATTATCTACATTCACCAGCCTCTTAGTGAAACAGGATCAAAAAAGATAATGGTTAGGCAAAGTTCAACAAGGCACTTAGACATACTTTGCTACGACTACAATACGAGGCTAAAGAAACGAGAACATACATTAGCTAAAAGAGAAGTGATTTTAAACTAATTGGAGACGGGTGAAGTGCAGGAGGATATGTTGTGGAAACAGTAAACTTAGCAAGTTACATAGATTACATTGATAGCTTTAATAATAAGATTGAGAATTGCCTTGGTTGGATTCGAACAATATTGTCTGAAGATCTTTCCAACTTTGATATTTCTTGTGAAGAAGATCTGGATTTTTATAACGAACTTAGTGACTTCCGAAGCAACTTATATAATTTTGAATCCTCCTTAACAAGTATTCTGACCTATTCAAGAAGTAATAACATTAACATCCCTGTCAAATACTTACTAGCATATATAGAAGAACTATCTCTTTTAAAGGAATTATCAAAAAAATTCCCTCTGTATGACTCAAGTGTACTTGAAAGTCTATTTCAAATTTCACTTCCTCTATTCCAACTAAAAGACAAATACCTGAGCGATGAAGCCCATATATCAGCTCAGACTCTCGAAGATCTGCAAAATAGAGCCCATGAAATTCTGCAAAAAAACTCAGCCGAGTTAAACAAGGCAAAGCATCATATTCGTGCGGAAAGCCGCAAAGCTATAGAGCAACTGAGTGACAACGCCGCCGCAGAAATGGAAGCAATTCAACAACGTATTGATGAGGTGGTTAACCGTTTTTCGAAAAAGCAAGAAATGATAGATGCATATTTCAGTAAACTAGGAATAGCAAAAGAAGGAGAGATCTACTTAGAAAGAGCTAAAGAGGAAGAAACATACGCAAACTGGTTGAGAGCGATTGGCATAATTTTTCTTTTTACTTCTATCGCTCTACTCGGCTTTATGTTTAAAGACTACTTGGGGTTTGGTGAAAAACTAACACCTGAAACCGTTGCTCTGTTGAAAGAGATTAGTACAGAGGTATTTGTACTTCGCGTAATGTCCGTTTTACTCCTTACAGCTCCCGCTCTTTATTTACTAAAAGAGTCTGCGGCCCACCGGGCTAAAGAAAATATTTATCGTCAGCGCGGTACACAGATTGTCTCTCTACCGAGCTACTTAGAAGGCTTAGCAGAAGAAGATAAAAATAGACTAAAGAACGATCTCGCAATCTCCTTCTTTTCTTTCCACGATGGTAAAGCAGATACTCAAAGTGTACCCGACTTCTTACGCGATATGAAAGAGATGGTTGGAATTGCGAAGTCTATAAACGGCCAAAAAAAAACTGTTAGAGAACGGCTACGAGGAAAATAGAGGTTAGCTTTAGTTAACATGTGAGTTAACAAAGAACTGCTAGTAATTCTTATTTAGCATATGATAAATCGTATTTTAAGGAAGCTATCTTTTGGAATATCCGATTTTCGAAGTTCATGATCAGAACTTTGATGACTTTGAAGATATGGGAACAAAGTCTAAATTCTGGTACACAGACCCTTCAGATAAGAAGCAATATCTATTCAAATCAACCCATACTGAAGATAAGAACGGAGCTCCTGTCATAAGGTGTGGTGAAGACTGGGCGGAAAAAATATCTTGTGAGTTGGCAGAAGCACTTGGAATACCTCATGCTCAATATGATTTAGCATCACATAATGGAGAAATGGGAACGCGAAGTCTCAATTTTAGTGAAAAAGGGGATAAACTGTACTTCGGCAACCATTTACTTGAAAGAGTAGAGCAAAGCCAAAAGCTGGAACCGAAAACCGGGCAAAAATCTCAAGAAGTTTCTCGAGTCGCCCTCGTAATGGAAAAAGTCGTGGTAAAGCCTCCTAGAACTTGGGAGAATACAACTTCGATCAAATCAGCTCTAGATGTATTTATCGGGTATTTGATGTTTGATTGTCTCATTTCAAATCAAGATAGGCACAACGAAAACTGGGCTTTAACCGTCAACCCTGAAGGAAAAATGACACTTGCACCGACTTTTGACCATGCAGCGAGCCTTGGGCGAAATGAATCTGATGAGAATAGAAAAAGAAGGCTTTACCCAGAACAAGCAAACCAATCTGTAGAGCAATACGTAAGAAAAAGTAAGTCTCATTTTTATCTGAAAGGTACGCGATTGAAAACTATTGAAGCTTTTACTGAGTTCGCTAAATTATCACCCAAAGCAGCCATAGAGTGGGTTGAACGATTAGAAAAACTTGAATGTGATCAAGTGAATAACATCGTATCACGAATACCCCACTCCATAATTAGTGAAACTGCAAAGCAATTTTGTATTGCTATTATTGAGAGTAACAAAAAAAGAATTATCGACCTAAAGCCAAGTCTAGCTTTAGCTCTAAAAAGTTGAATTATAATGAAAAGTGTATTTGTTGTTTGGAAAGATCTTCAAGACGGGATGTGGCACCCTGTCGCTAAACTGACTAGAACCGAAAAACTGTATCGCCTGAATTATACTCTAGGGTCAAATCACCCACGTTTTGTACCCTTTCCTAGAATGCAAGACCGTTCGAAGATTTACACTTCAAGAGAGTTGTTTGCGTTTTTTAGAAATAGAATTCTACCTAAGAGTCGACCAGAGTTTAAGAAAGTTCTGGAGTGGTCAGGCATGGATACCGAGTCATATGATGAGTTGGAACTACTAGGAATTACTGGTGGAGCTCGACAGACAGATCAGTTTCGAATCATCGCGCAACCACAACTAACGGATACAAAAAACTATAAAATTAAGTTTTTTATCAATGGTATTAGGTATTTACCAGATAGTAACATTGAGAGAATCTCGCGGTTAGATAGCGGAGATGAACTGAGATTTCACTTTGAAGACTGCAATGAACATGACTGTAATGCAGTATTTGCCACGACTTCTGATGAAGAGCAAATTAAAGTTGGTTATTGCCCTAAGTACTTTAACTCAGACATTAGAACTCTAATGAAAGATCCGAACCTTAAAAACTATGTTCTAACAGTATCAAAAGTTAACATGGACGCTCCTGCTCCGTATAAGCTGCTGTGCGAGTTTGTAACAACTTGGCCGAAAGGATTCTTACCTCAGATGTCTGAGGACTATTTGGCTTACAAATGCCAAGAAGAAGTTCATATACAAGACTGACGAAAATTTCATTTAGTGCGGATGTCTGTAATTAAGTAAACCCTCTTCTTAGAGGGTTTTTTATTGCATAATATTCATCTTACGGAATGACAAATACTTCGTAAAACCTGTAGAGATGATGGCTTTGTTATTGGGAGAGATGCCAACATGGCCAACAACTATCACATCTGAGCCATCGAGCTCACTAACATCTTTAATCTTAAAGTTTCTAAGGAGCTGGTCTTTTAACTCTGGTCTAAGACTTATGCTAGGTTCAGTCCTATAGTCACCATAGTTCAGCCAAAGAACTCCATTATTATCAACGTTTAAGTTGTTTATTGGACCCCAGAATATGTATTCTTTTCCTGTATGCTTGTCACTTGCTTCTGATATGGGAACTAAGAAGTCTGCAAGTTGGCCTTTAATGATCTCTCTTCCACCGTCCGTCACAATGTTAATCGTCTGTCCCTTATCCGCATAATTTGGATTACGACATAGATTTGTTAACAGCGCCCTCAAAGATTTATTGAGTGGGAAACCTGAGCCAGAACCAACTCCAGATGCCGGCCTCGCCGTTACTCGTGTTGATTCCTCTTCACCGTGCTTGCCGTTATCTTGAGATACATACAATGAGTTGTTATTGGCTTTATCTAGATCAACACGAATGTCAGAAGATAAATCTCCTTCTCCCACTGATTCATCTTCCCCATCAGGTTTCATCAATACCGTCGAAGCGTCGCAATCAGGTTTATGGCGAGCACCAAAACATGCCATACGGTCGATTTTTGCTGTCTTATATCCCTTAACAAACCAAGCTTTTTCTCCACAAACTTTGCAGTCAATTAATCCTCGAAATTTACCCGGATCGTCTTCATACATTTCCGTTGTACAATCCGAACCATCTTCCCTATAGGTACAAACAAGCATACTCACCTCAACACATAAACTACCGTTCCAATCCCGACTTACCAGCAATTTGTGTATCGGTCAAACCGTAGTATTCTCTTTGCGACATAGAGCATACTCATTCTTGTTCGTTCATTCTCAACTTAAACATTGCAAAAACTACCACACAGAAATACTGTATATAAAAACAGTTACATTTATCTCATTATGACAATTCGAAACCTCAAAGACGGCAGTAAAAAAACTTGGCTTTGTGAGTGCTATCCGCAAGGCCGAACTGGTAAACGCGTTCGTAAGCGCTTTGCAACCAAAGGCGAAGCTACGGCTTTTGAACTCCACTTGATGAAAGAGGTGGATGATAAACCGTGGTTAGGTTCTAAACCTGATCACCGTCGATTATCTGATTTAGTCGAACTATGGTTTAAGCTGCATGGTAAGAATCTCAAGTCCGGTTATCATACTCGCCTGCGCTTAGAAAGCATGGTTTTCGACTTAGGTAACCCGATAGCTTCACAGCTTAACGCAAAGCAGCTCGCCATGTATCGCTCTAGTCGTTCCAATAAAGGCAGAGGACAGGAGCATAAAGAGCTTTCCATCGCTTCGAATAATGTGGACTTTGGTTTGCTAAAAGCGATGTTCAACAAGTTAATAAAGCTTGGTGAGTGGAAGCTACCGAATCCTGTTGGCGGTATTGAGGCAATTAAAAAACCAGAGTCTGAGCTGGCGTTCTTGACCGAACAAGAAATTAGTCATTTGTTTGAAGTTGCTCAACAAAGCCCAATTGGTGATGAGCTTACGAAGATATATAAGGTTTGCCTGGCGACTGGTGCGCGTATCAGGGAAGCGATTTACCTGAAGGGTTCCAACCTGACGAAATACCGTATCACTTACAGCAACACCAAAGGCAAACGCAATAGAACGGTACCGATTTCTGAAGAGTTGTATAACCAAATCTATAAACCAACCAATGACCGCCTTTTCACCTGCGGTTACGGCGTAGCGTATAAATGGTTGACTAAAGCTCTCCCCCATTTACCAGAGGGACAAGCGACTCACGTTTTACGTCATACTTTCGCAAGCCACTTCATGACCAACGGCGGCAACATTCTTGTATTGAAGGAAATCCTCGGGCATCAGCATATCGATCACACGATGATTTACGCCCACTTTTCACCAAACCATTTGAGTGATGCGGTGAGGTTTAATCCATTGAATTCATTCAATATATAAAGACCACTCTATCGATAACATTTAGTAAAGATTTAATATGTCTTTCAGACATCTAACGATATATGTGGCTTGGCTCATACCAACATGTGACATAGGGATATATTATTAATCTCATAACAACAATAGTATTAATGGAAACTAACTAATATGAGTAATAAAAACGAATACTTATCCTCTGCATTGGAAAAACTCTACAGTAAGAACGAAGATTTTATCATTATAGGCCTGACTGGTAGAACAGGAAGTGGAAGTACAACAGCAGCAAAAATATTAGCAACAGAGAAAAGTGCTTTAAGCCATAGTTTTTTCACTGGCAACACTCCAGATAATAATAAGCAACGAAAAGAAAAAATTCTAAACAAATTCTATAAAAAAAATTGGCAACCTTTTATACACCTGCGTGTTAGCTCAATTCTAACGCTAATGCTATTAGATTCACTCACTCCTGAACAGCTGGAGCGCTTTCTTAAAAATCAAGAAGCAATACGAGACAAAGACATCTGTTTATTTCTCACCTACCAAAAGGAACTAGCTGAAAGAATAAAACAGCAAGATAAGCGAAATTTCTATGTCGACTTTTTAGACGAAACAACAGCCAAAATACGTAAAGAACTTGGTGAAGCCATATTTATCAAGCTATACCAACTCATGGGGAAGAATGCCCGTAGATCTGGAAATGTGTCCAACTCTACTATGGTCGATGGAAAGTTTTTTTCTATTGCAGACCGAATTAAAAAAGCTTGTAAGCAAATCCATCAACAATGTAAAGATTTGAAACAAAACACATATATTGCTATTGATGCTATTAGGAATCCACTTGAGGCCAGTTATTTTCAAGAGCGTTTTGCTTCATTTTATTTGTTAGCAATATCTTGTAACGAAGATACTCGAAAGGAGCGCTTGCGAGCCAAAGGATTGTCTGACGAAAGTATAGACACTATAGATAAAGTCGAGTATGCCAGATTAGACTTTGACGATGAAAAAAGCTTTACCGATCAAGATATTCAAGGATGCCTCCAAAAAGCTGACGTTTATATGGATAGTAATGCCAAGGCTGATAGCTATTCATCACATCAACTCCTCACCAGCCAAATAATAAAATTAGTTTCCCTAGCTCAAAAGCCCGGGTTGATAACTCCTAGCGCTGAAGAACGATGTATGCAAGTAGCATATACGTCTAAATTAAACTCCGGGTGCCTATCACGTCAAGTAGGTGCTGTTGTCACACAAAATAATTTTTCTATCAAATCTGTTGGTTGGAATGATGCTCCTTTTGGTCAAGTTCCATGTAACCTGCGTTCGACTCAAGACTTAAATAAGAAGCGCGACGAACAAGCTTATAGCCCTTTCGAACTTACTGACAGTGAGTTTCAAGAGCATATGATAGCTAAATTTGAAGCTTTAAAGCCTATTAAGAAAAAAGGCTATAACTTATCGTATTGTTTTAAATCAGAATACAATGCAATCAAACAAGACAAAAACCAAGTTCATACTAGATCACTACATGCCGAAGAAAATGCTTTCTTACAGATATCAAAAGATGGTGGGAGTGGAGTAGAGGGTGGCTTTCTATTCACGACAGCGAGTCCTTGTGAATTATGTGCAAAAAAAGCTTATCAGCTAGGTATGACCAAGATTTTCTATATTGATCCATATCCTGGAATATCTTTTGATCACATACTGACATCGGGTTTAAAACACAAACAACCGGAAATGGTTCTGTTTAATGGAGCTATTGGACGAGCCTTTCACAACCTATATACACCAATCGCAGCGTATAAAGACGAACTAAATGCGTTAATGGCGCATTAATTTCTAATAGAGCGGTTAGTTCCGCTCTTTTTCTTGCAGAACAAGTAGTTCATGTCCTTCCAGTTGTTCCTTCTTCAAACAGAGACCAACGCTTGTACATTACTTAGCCTTTTCAAATACAATTTATAATGTCATGAAATAAAATAGAGTACGCACGGTAAGAAATAATGGCGACAAAGTGGCGGCAAAGGTCAGTTTTTGTCGGTATTTATAGATTATCACCAGATTGATGTGATTGAACAAGTCTTTATATAACAAGGAGCAGCAATGGTTGAAGGGATTTCTAAGGACTGCGATACATAATAAAGCTTTATATCCACTTTAATAATTAAACCTTTAAAATCATTTAGTTAAATCAAACAAAAACATTAAGTGGCGATGAAGTGGCGACACATTTAAATCTAATTGCTTGGTTTGGACTTCGAAGTTAAGAAGCTGTCCGACAAATCCGGCAAAAAAGCAGGCTTTGGCTCTTCTCACGCACTCCCCACGAAAACAGCAATTTCTTACTGTTAACTTCAAAGTCATTTCAAAATCTCAAAGTAATTATACAGTCTCATAAATTGAAAAACTTATTTATCTTGGCAATTCGCCTTCAAGCCAATCTATACAAGGCTTCGTAAGCATCACCATTGATCGCCCCTTTCTTCTTTTGATCGTCTTCATTTATGACGAAAAACACACTCACCCTATGATTTTCAAACACTTACTAATTACTACCTGATCTTTCCAGATCATTAAAATTGCAATTTCCTGAAAATCTTTTCAACTTTTGAAATCTATAAAACGGCCCCAGTAGCGATTTTTAGAGGTCTGCGGGATTCTCGAACCCCGCTATGGCTAAGGCTTCGCTTGATACCGAGCGTGCCACACGGGTAGGCATATTTCGACATTTGAGAATTGCGAAAAAACCAGATCGAAAAGCGCGCAGGTGGGGAGGAGGAGTGCGGATTACGTCACCGAAAGGGTCGTTTACGTGGCTCAGCGTTTCGGTTGCTACTCAGACGTTCGGTGTTTTGGATTGCGTTCGATGTTCAGACAAAAAGAAAAGCGCCCGTTATGGGCGCTTTGGCGTGGTTTTAATACTGTCTAGATGATTGAATATTGTCCTTTTGAGCTACCACTTGTGACATCTGCTTTGGCATTCTGTGTGATTTCATCATACACAGCATTGGCAATCGCCTCAGCCATCTTGCCTGCCATTGCGAATTCACCAGTAAGGACAAAGCCTTGTGCTTCCAATTCATTTTCTAACTTTTGTTTGAGTGACTCTTTACCCATTGCCATGTTACTTACCTGCCTTAACTGTTTTAGATACATCCACATGATTCTTGCCAGAGAACGGGCAAATAGTTTGCCCAGTGCAAACACCAGTGCCGCCGTTCATGGTGATGAGATCAGCCACTTCAATGATTTTCTTTGCAGACGTGGACTTTAGGTTTTTGACGACTTCCGTGTGGTTGTTGTTGATTTGAACAATCTGGTCTTCCAATACTTGCACCCGTTTATTCAAGCATTCGATGATTTCGTCTTTGTCGGTCTTACGTTCAAAGTTGCCTTCTTTATCGACTAATTGATAAACACCTTGGCGTTGTTGGTATCGGCTTTCACCTTCTTTGATACCAGGTAACCTAAACCCAAGCGGAAGAACACAACGGATAAAAGGTTTGTCTGGCTGTCCGAACATGAACCCAATTTCTACGATACTGCCGATCGCAGGTGGTTCCAGTCTTCCTGCATACTCACCAACACCTGGTATCGGTAACGGCACCGCTTGAAGTGGTGCTTTGTTCTTGAACTCCACGCCCCTTTCATCCAACAGTTGAACATCCGCTGCGTAATGAGGATAAAAGCGATCAGATATGTCACCCTCTTCTGGCAGCTCTGGTAATGCGACCACCTTTCCCCAGCGAGGCAAATGCCATCGTCCGGTTAGTTCTGGGAACAAACGAAAAATGATGCGCTGAATCGCTTTTACATCCATGTTAGTTTTACCTCTGTCCCTTGGAAGTCTGCGCCAACTAAACGATGACCATTGACTATCGCGCCGGGTCTTAGTTTTGGAATGGCTGGGACTTTCACTGATTTTGACGCTGTTCGGTTGGTCATTAAATTATCTGGGATGTTAACCGGCTTATCAGCCCAATATGAATCTTTCCAACTTCCCACGTAAATCTGACCATTGCCTTGTTGCTGCCAAAACAGATCGTCTATGCCGAATGCTTGGGCTAACTCATCCATGACACGGTAACCATTGCCGTCACTGTAAAAGCAAGGGATTGACGTTTTGCTGTAGGCTGCTTCTGGTACCACGAACTGCAACCCCGTTTTGTTGGTTACGTCACTCAGTAGCTGCATCAAGGTTGGGTGTCTCAGCGTGACATCAAGTGGTTTGAAAAGTAATGCCGCAAGTTCGCGGCAAAATAATTCTGACCATCCTTTTTCAGCAGGTTGGACTCTCTCTACATACCCAAGAAACACACGTGATATGCTGTCACCCCAGCCGATATCGACCGCAACGATAGTATTCACTTTCGGTGAGCCTTCCACTTTGATGGAGCAACGAGCTGGCGTGTTCACATCAAAAAGAACACGGTGGTCTTTCGTCTTTACCTTTTGGCTACCGAGATAAGCGCGACACGTGAATTTGTTGTTTACTGTCATGAGTCACCTTTAAGCCAAAGCATCATCAATGGACTTGAGCACTTTCATTACACCTGTTAACTCAATACTTGTGTCCGGTGGTACGTCTTCACTCTGTCCAGCTTCAACCGGAGTGGTTACCCCTTGGACTTGCTGCTGTGTTGCAGGTTGGTCTTGTTGACGTTGTTCAACTCGTTCCGGTACCGAAAGATGCTCAACCAACTCAAACGCAACGCTCCATTGCCTCAGGCTTTCTTGTTCATCGGCACGAATAGTGCCTTGAAACTTGACCTCACGAACTTTGAGTGTCGATGCGGTTTTGTTACTAATGCGGTAGATTTGGCGGGCGCTTTCTTGCTGCCCACCTGCCATATTGAAAAGGTTGCTCAGGATCTCAGGTTTACTGAAAGGGATGATGCCACTCACCGCTAACACTTTGCCCTTGTTACCTGTTTCCGCTTGGTCAGTCGCCGAGGACTGACCGGACATATCTTGTCCGGCGAGTTGTTGGCGAACACTAATGCGCAGGTTGGTGAGTGAGATTTGAATGCCGTTTAGGGCTAGCATTAATACCATCCTCACATATATACGACGTTATCTACATAAACAATATTGGACGTCCATTGCCCTGAAGCATTTGCCACGATATGCAAATACAGTGGCCTCTGTGACGGCACATCTAGGACAACCGTTCCATTGTTATTTACGAAGATGTAATCCAACCTTCCGTCTTTTGGATCGATAGGAGTCTTTGTCTCATACAAAGCAATACCCGCATCAAAGCCAACCTCATCTCTTAAGAACGATAGATCTGCTGATACTAAACTTACCCCTTCTGGAACCTCATTATTAAAACACAACGTTCTCGTTCTCACGCCATCGACCGAGCTTGTAGCTCCAAGCTCAATAAAGCCGGTAATATTGGTGTCACCACTCCCTTGCCCAAAATCACCTCCTGCTACAATCTCATCCCTTCCCGCAAAACCATAACCGTTCTTGAAAGCAACTCGATTAAATGTTTGCTGATAGATTGCGCTATTTGCTCCCTTATAGTTCAGAGCAATTTGGGAGACCGTCGCACGAGATACACTTTGTCCTGTTAACACGACGTGTAAATAGTACACACCATTTATCCCTCGTGTATCTGCAATGAACTTGCCGTGATTAGAAGTAGCAGAAAAAAACATTCTTCCCTCTGCAGGGTTGTCGTGATCTATCGTTTGGGTGTTATACAGTGCGACACCAATGTCACCGTCACCTGTGAATGAATCAACCATCAACTGGACATACTCAACGTTGCTGAAATCAACTTTCCGCACAGTGGAAATACTCTCTCGAACTTGGTTTTGTGAACCCGCCAGTTCCATAATAATTGACGCAAAAGAAAATCGACTTTTCCCCTGGGCAAATGCACGTTTTAACGCAAATGGGTATTTTGGATTAAACTGACCGTTCTCATAGATTGGCGTAAAATCAATTGCCTTGCTCTCATTACTCCCTTGAGTAACTTTTTCACCTGTTCGCCAGTCGATAAGTGCGTCATTCGCACTTTCACTAGAGTCAGGGGTGCCAACTAGGTAGTTAATCTGCGCGCTTGTTCGCTTGCCTGTATAATAGAATGCGTTGATGACGCCATTTTTAGCTCTTTTGGCACCAATATATCCACTGTCACCTGTTGATTCGTCAAGCGGAATATAAGCTGCTAATTTTGCCACTCGCACTTGCTGAGAAAACTGATCTAGAAAAGCTTTGTCAAACTCTGCCCGACTAATCAGGATACTTGATGAACCATCAGCCTCAGTGAATCTAGAGTGATGTATAAATTCCACAGTCTTAGATGCATAATCTGGAACCATTTCACCATTTGACAACGTAAAGTTGCGAATTGATTTACTGTCTTTGGGTTCCGTCCAAGTGCTGCCATTATCATTGGACGTCATAAACTTTGCAGGAATAACCTCTTCTGTCGTGCCCATTCGCACTGCAGCACGGGCAATGCATAATAATCGGCCTCCACCGATATCACACCAAGCAGGCTCCGTGACGTCAGTAGGTGAGCCATTGATAAATGATTGTTCCCAACTCTCTCCATTATCATCGGAATAGAAAATTCTTGACTTGTAACTGTCACTCTCAACGGCAAACGTTAGAATTCTTCCGCTTAGCGTTACTAGGAACCCTGAAACATCCCCATTGAAGGCGACAATTGTCTCTCCCTTACTTTGCATCAAGCTTCTTTGCCACGTTGCTCCTTTGTCTTTACTACGGTATACATAGGTCGCATCTGATTGACCCCCTCCCCATGGAAGACGAGCAATTAAAGCAACATAATCACCGTTCAGCGCTATACCTGAAGCCTGACATTTGTATGAATAATTCCCCTTATCAGACGCGATTACTTGCGGGTACGAAAATGCATCGGAAGACTGTGGTTTTGTACGAAACAAAACCGAGTTTGTATTGATATTATGTCCAGTATTCGTGTTATATACGATGACGAAATCATCGGTTTCCTCATCATACGATACAGTAGCGTGTGTCCAAGATGCAAAAGGGTCCCCCACCAACTCACTAGAGTCAAACGCCTTGCCTTTCTGCGTGTAAAAATACTTATTCCCGCTTAGCGACCTGGCTAATTGTTTAAACTCAGGTTCGGGTCTCAAATCACTGACCGAACCATCTTCTAGCACCTGCGCAATCTTACAAACGAAGTGCTTCACATCCTTACCCGTTGAAGAGTCGATGTAGTCGTCTTTTTCTTCTGCAGTCACCACAAAGTTGAATATGGTCACTTGCTCAGCTGTTGGTGTGCCTTCACGGTGCGCGTCGATGTAGATAAACGATGGCTTGTTTGGTACCTGAACGCTTCGGTCAAATTCCATAGCGACACGGTTACCTGAAACATAACCCGCCCCCGCTTTAATGTTGTATGCACTGCCCGATGGCGTTACTAAGAAACCGTCTTCGATAAACCAGTCTTTACCATTCTGGTCGATGATGGATTGCGCCACATCGCTATCCATCTTCTTCATACGTTCTGTGGCGTTGTACTGCCAACTTGAAGCATCAACAGTGATATTGGTGATCTCGGCAATGTCCTTGTATTCGAGAACAACCGAGCGTACGAGTGTATTACCTGCGACACCTGGTTCATCGGCTGTTTTAGGTGTAAGCGCGTGATGGTCAACCGTCACCAATACGCCATATTCTGAGCAGTATGCACCTGTCCAGTTAAACTCGAACGGACCAACATCACTGGTCAACGTGGTGCTGTAAATTACCGAGTCTGCAGAAAGGCGACCGCGCTGCTCTACTTGTTCTTGGTGAACGATATGGTCAGTTGGCACCACATCATCTGGTTGTGGGTACTCTGGACGATTTGGCACATTGGCGAAAATCATCTTGTCGATAACAAGTGCTTTTTCTTCTGCGTTGAGCTGTGCCAACAGAGCCTTACCTGCGGCGGTTAAAATTGACTTATCGGTGCTGTTTGCCATTTTAAAATTCCTTACCCTTTCACTGTGGCTTGGTAATATTCGCAATCAACGTTGAGCACATTTGGAAGCATGCCAACGTTTAGTCGAGTTTTGATGTGTGATATTAAATACTGCGCTTCTATATTCTTGCTTCGCGCTGCCAAAGGCATTTCTACATAACTGGTGTATTGGTAACGACGGCAGGTTCTGCCGTACTGTCTGATTACTGTATCTAGCAGCTTAGGAACGTTGGTTAAATCGCCATCGCGGATTTTTAAGCTGATTACATCCCAATCCACATTGGTTAAACGTTCATCTTGTCCGATATGCGGATAGCCCAACTTGGCGAACATATCTTCCCAACCTGCAATCGAACCCGCATCACGTGCAAAGCCGTAGGCATGCGCCACACGAATTCGAAATAACTCTTCCGGCTCTTGCCCTAGTCGTTCAATCTCACGTTGCCAAGCAAGGATATTCACTAGTGCCATTGGTGCAGTGAGTGGGTCATGCTGTTGCAATGGCATTTCGAATGCCGCCTTTACATGCCCCCAATAGTTGCGCATGGCTCGGGCGAACTTTGCCAGCTCGCCTCTACCCATCCAGTAACGCAGCTTTATCTCAGGAATGTTCAATCGACACCTCCAACGTATTAATGCGCGGCACGGTCAGATTGTTGATGATGTCAGCGTTATCAAATTCTAATGATTCAATCTCTGAGAACTGGGCGTGTAGTTCTTGTCCTAAGCGAGAGAAACTGAATCGAAGCACTGGATTGGTCACTGTTGGCGAGTAGTCAGTGTTTTGTCGGAATGCTGCTCCGATGAATTGCTCCACCTTCACTCGTAACGCTTCTCGGTCTTCCATCGTCAAAGAACGCTGCGGCCAAACTCGGCAGGTAATATCGTGAGTGGTTTCTGGCATCGCTAAAACTTGCAGATCATCACCGTGACCGTGTTGCCCTTCAATGCGAATGTACTCATTCAAATCAGCAAGCATGTCGGATGAAGGCTCACCCGTATCGAGAAGAATTAACGCGTTGGCGGTACCTGGACCACGCGGGGCGTTATGCTCAAAATACACGTTGTCGTCGTTGATGCCTGCGCGACTGGTAAGTAGCGAACGGTAAGCCGCATCAATATGCCATCGGGCAACCGCGCTCCATTGGTTGCGAACACGTAAACGCAGTTCATCATTGCTTTCTTTATCTGAACCCGCCTCGTTCAACCATTCTGCAGGGTTGGTCACCGCACCAATGCCCGGTATCGCCGTTGGCAAAATGTGGTAGTAACCTTCGCCTAGGTTGTAGCCTGCGCCTTCGTTTTCGGCTTCCACCTCTGCCATCACCATGGTTTCGTTTTCTGGCATCGTGGTATCAGCAAGCACTTTCACACGGTAGATAGTGCCGTTAATTGGTTCGGTCTGAATCCACGTATCTTTAGGGATAACCAGAGCAGGACCTTTCGGTGCAGAACGCTGAAACGCGATCATACCTTTGGCTTTTGTCGCGCCTTTTCGAGTGAGTTTGCACTGCCATGCCAACAGGTCGAGCCATTGGTCAATCGCCGTTGCAACAAACATGTTTGGTAGAACATAGCCAACCAACAGAGTGTTAATTAGCCACAGAGTCACACTAACCACTGTTGACTCGATGAGACGCCAGAAAGGAGAAAACGGCGAGTCGTTGGAAATGATGCATTCTTCTTTGTTCATTTCTTCCTTGAGCACTTTCTTCCAGCCGTCTTTATCAGTTGGAATGCCAGATTGCTTCACCAGTTCCGAATAATCTGGTTTTGGAATATCAGCCATTAACGCTCTCCGTTATTCACTATTTCTAATTGCAACTCGCCAAAGTCCATGGTGTCGGCAAAGACATAAATCGTGCCCTCGGTCTGTTCATCCAAACGCACGGTACCTGGTACCAATCGAATGTCTTCTTCAACCAGCAATTCCAGCTTGGTGCGGATATCGGCTTTCTTTGACGGGCTTCGCTCAGCGATTAAATCCACCGCTAAGTTGCTCTCGATGATGGCGTGTTTGATGTCTTGGGCGATCACTGCACGGTCTTGAATCAAGATTGGGTTGCGGCCGGCATCGAGCACCACATCCCCGTTCTCAATCAAAATGTCCTGGTATTTGTAATCCGCCATTAGCCTGCCGCCATTTCTATTTCACTCGCCATGTCTTGCGGGCTGTTCATGTAGGTTGGATAAATCGCCACACCGCCGTAGTTCGTCGAACTGGTTTGATAATTGGCAATGCTCTTGGCTACGCCACCTGGCTGGACTTGAAGCTTTGCCTCTGCACCGTTAACGGAGGTCGATTTGACTTTGGTATCATCATCGCCACCGAACCCCGGTATCCAATCAGTGACACTTTTCACCATGTCCATGACTTGGTTGTACTTACCAATAATCCAGTTAAATACACTCATGAACGCGTTTCGCATGCTTTCAGCCAAGCCCGCAACAGCTTGGAATGCCTCTGTGTTTTGCATCGCAAACAGGAAATCATTCCAGCCTTGCTTTGCCAAGGTGGTAAAAGTAAGGAATGCCGCTTTTAAATCGTCCCAGTAGTAAACCAATGCAGCGACTGCACCGATGAGAGCAACGATACCGATAACGACCCAAGTAATTGGATTGGCAAGTAAGGCAGCCGTGAGTTTGACTACTGACCACATCGCGGCCATTGCGCTCTTAGAGAATGACCACATGGCGAGCGTTGCGCCTTTGATTGCAGTCACACCAAGGCCGAAGGTGGCCCATGCGACTGTCACTGCTCCGGTAAGCACGGTGATCATTCCGCCTACAGCAACCAGACCGAGTAAAGCGACTGCCGCTAAACCAATGTACTTGGTAATGTTTGGAAAGAGTTTCGTCCAGAGCATGATTTCTTTTGCGCCGTTGGCAAACATTTCCACTACAGGGAGGATCACTGGTAACAAGGCTTGCCCAAATGCCGCGCGAACAGCAAACACACCTTGCTCTAGGCGCTCCCATTGGTCGGTCATTGCTCCGGCCATTTGCTCAGCCACATCGAGACCATTGACCTTACCGAGTTCATCAATCGAGTTCGCAAGTCCATCCGTGTTTTGCATCAGCAGTTGAATCATTGCCGTGGCTTCTTGAGTACCAAATGCTTTACTTAACTCTGCCGCTTCCGCAACCGAAATCGTGTCACCGTATCGACCTTTGATTTGATTCAAAATATCGACAATCGGTAACAACTGACCTTGTGCATCGGTAAACGACATATTCAGCGCATCTTGAGCCTTTGCCGCACCTGCAAGGAAAGCACGATATTTGGTACCCGCTTCACTACCACTCATCGTGGCTTGCAACGTACCAAGGATTGCCATCTGTTCAGTCATTCCCACACCAACAGAGGTAGCCGAAGCGCCCACAGAGGTAAACGCAGCCGACATCTGATCACCAGTGGTCTTAAACATCTGAACCGCTCGTGCAGTCTGCCCACCAAGCATGTTCACCCAGTCGGCTTTACCCATTTGGTTCGCGCTATTCTGGAAAATGCCGTACATGGTGCCAACGTAATTGGTAATGGTTGAGGTATCGGCTTTTGTCGCCGCCGCAAGCACACCAGAGGCGCGGGTAAACTCGGAAAGTTCATTACCTGCTAATCCTGAAATTGCCGACTGAATGTCATACGAAGCCGCCACGAATTCCGTTGCCGACTTGCCGTAATCCACCGCAAAATTAAGCGCCGTGTCACTCAGTTGCTGAAGCTGTTCATCAACCACGCCCAATGATTTTACTTCGCCCAGAACACGATCCATTTCAATCGCAGGCATCAATGCATTTTGCAGCGCAAAACCTGCACCCACCATTCCTGCGGTACCCGCCATCATGGTATGTGTACCCTTACGATAGGTATTGGTGACATCATTTAGTTGACGCTGAATGTTACCCAGAGGTTTTGATATCTGGTTTATCAGTCCAACTCTAAATGTGAGTGCTTCTGGTAGCATTGATGCGTCCTATTACCGGTGGATTAACCACTAAATGCCTTTGCCACACCGTTAGCCATGGTGCTTTGCATGTTCTGCCAGTACTTCGTTTCTAACCAAATTGCCCTTGCAAGGTTCTCTTCGCTGTCTGTCTCACCCGGCAACCACTTACGGCGCCAGGTGAGCATTTGTTCGAGCTCGTTGGAGTCCATAGCCCGAACAAGGGCATCTATTTTTTTACTTTGATTTGCAGCTTCGGCGTGTATTCCTTCAGAACTTCACCCACAACCTGAATCGCAGCTCCTGGGTTCTCGTTCGTCAGTTCACGGAATACTTCTTTGCTTTCTTCTGTAACGGTGTTCATCAGAAAGTTATGCGCAGAGTTCACGATTTCCCCCTGTGCCAACGCGTTCATGTAGTCGTTGTAATCTGCTTCTGTCGGGACAAACGTGATATCTGCATCACCAACCGTTAGTGCAATTTGTTTGCTCATGCTACATCTCTCTCTTTATCTAACTTGGTTTCTAAACGGTCGAATCGTCCGTTTATAGAATCTTTCAAATCATCTACGGCTTCCCGTAGTTCGTGCTTAGTGGCGTACTTTTCGGCGACATCTCCGCGCAGTCGCTCAGTGGCTAGCTCATTGGCATGGATACGACGGTCATGGTCTCGGGCGGTGCTTTGCCCTTTATCCGTTCTGCCGAAAACCACATTGATGATGGCGATAAGCAGCGCTATCGTTGCCACAATCGCCGATATCCATGATGAATCCATCGCTATTCCTTCTGTGGAATTTCTTTCAAGCGTTTGCCTTGTAATGCGTTGATGATGTCGTCAACCGTTTCTTGCATCACATCATTGCTAGTTAAGCCTTTTAGGGTTTCTAAGCCCCACACCACTGAGCGTGTGGCGAAACGTTCAAGGATGATTGACCAACTGATTTGAAAGAACAGACCTTTCAGTACTTCCAACAATGTCTTGCCAACGATTCCAGTTAAGAAATTCATGCTGCTTCTCCGATTAGGGATTGATATGCCTGTAGGTAATCTTCTGCTGTTGCTTTACCTGCGCTTGTGTTCCAGTACTTCTTCGCGTACCGAGCCAAACCTTCTAGGTCATCGGCTTCTGGCAAGGCTTCTGGGAACCGAATTAAATTGAGTCGTGCGGTTGCCACTGCGAACTCGGGTGAAATCACCATGTAACGAGGGTCTAAGTGCTCAACGGGGCAAAACATCGACAGTGCATCCAACAAGTGAGGGCGGCTGTTACCTAACCACTCGACAAGCCAGTTGAAGGTGGCTGGCTCCATTTGGGTAAACCCCAATGCAGGACCACGTACTTGTTTTGAGTAAGTAAACTTTCCAGACTCATGGGCAATAATCATCAGGATCAGATTAATGGCCGCTTGAGTGTTCATTGTGCCTTTACCACCGGATGCCATATCTAAGTGGTCAAGGACTGGCTTCATGATTTTCTCAACAAAGAGCTCTGCTAAATTCATCGAGTCATTCGCTCCAATTCGCTTTGACACTGGGTGCAGTAGATGCAACCTGGTACTTTTTGGCGGCGTTTTTCTGGGATTGGGTCGCCACATTCGCCGCATTCATGTGCGCTTTCCCGTTCTTCAATTCGCTTAGCCCTTGCCAGTTGGTTGGCAAGCGCCACTTCTGTGAATTGGGTTTCAATACCGCAGGCATGGTCGATAACATCTGCCATCATGCCTCCTTGTTATTGAACTAAATCTTCGGTTTCATCCGGACGTAGGTACGGCACACCGTTGATGCTGACAAAGTCTGGGCTTGTCACCTCGAACGGCAACTTGTGAACTAATGCACTACCGCCATTCGAATCGGCATCAAGTAGGTCAGAGATTTTGATACGACATCCGAAGGCTTCAATTTTCAGCTCATCTTTATCAATCTTGCCGTAGAACAGCGCGTCAAAATCAGGCATTCCACGCCAAGAGCCGGCTTGTTTCGCTGCTTTGCTTAGCAGGTTAAATTGCTGCGTGGTCAGCTCCATTTCACCACTAGCCTCAACATCTCCGTCGACGTAACCATCTGGCACACCAGAGGTTTTATTGACGGCGGAATTATCGGTAATGGATAACGAGACTTTTTGTGCTTTGAGCTTGTAGTCACCCAAAGAGAAATGCATGTTCTTGCCAGAAATTCTCATGGATTACGCCTCCAAATCTGCAGGGTTAGTAAGATCAAGCGCGATGTTGACCACGATCTGTTTCGGGCAGTTATGAGGACGAACCATCAAACCGATCGACACTTTGGTTTTGGTTACCCACTGAATGGTGACGTCACCATCTTCTGGCGGCATGATTTCACCAGGGAAGGTAATGCCACCAACTTCTGTCGTTTTCGACATATCACGCATATCTTTGCGGAAGTAAGTGCGGTTCAGCTCAATGCTTGCAGGCGTTGAGTTAAGAATGCGGTCGGCAATACGGCGAATCGCTTTGATACGCACACGGCGGTTAAGCTTGTGAACAGGGCGAACGTATTCGAGGTACTGATAATCGCCGCCTTTGGCTTCCAATGTGGTTGCGTCCGACCAGTACACCCCTTCTAAATCGGCATACCATTGCGGCAGTGAGTAACGTGCGTCTGCCAGCGTAGCGATGGTGCTCATCTCTAATGCTTTGCCTGCGCTGTCCGTTGGCATGTCTCCCAAACTCAATACTGAGCCTGTTGCGACACGCATCGGGCTGTCTGCTACCGTGACATTTCGATCACATAGACGACCAGCAAGTACACCCACGTTATTGCCGTTAAGCTGAGGAACGGGTGTCACGAGGTTTGCAGAAACATCTTTCACCAGGTCAAGCATGGCGGTTTCGTACTCTGCCCACGTTTGGCCTGTATCAGGGGTTGAATCAATGCCCGCACAAGCGGCGAGGAAGAACACCCAACGACCAAGTTTGCTAGTCAGCTCGGTTGCTTTCGACTGCATATCATCAAACTGAGTTTTGACCGTGACTGGGTCACAAATAGCAATGCCTTCGAATGAGTCAATCCGGTTCGCCAGATCAACAGCATCTTGCCACGTATCATCTGCATCTAAGCCGACAATCGCACCCGTCCAGTTTTGCTTACCGTTAAGCTGAGCTGCCTTCACGTTAAGACCAAGCGCATCATCGGCGACAACTTCGTCAAGGTTGGTCATGTTATTAATGCGGGTCACTCTGCCTTGCAGTTCTGCCTTGTCAGTACGCCCGATGAAAAGCACGTGACGTTCTATCTCAGGGATACCGCCTTGTGCCAAATTGAGATTGTTAACCTCTACCTTTCCGGTTGCCATTGGTTATTTCCTCTGTTTTGCCTGCTCAAATATCTTGATGAGCTGGCGGTTCACTTCACGTTCTTTACTACCGAGAATCTGACGCTCTGCTAATGGAATATCCCAACTGGTGATATTTGGCTGATTAGAGAGTTCTCGAATGAGCTGTCCTGCTTGTCCATGGGTGATGGTTGCCATCAACTCACGTAAGCTGGCTTTCTTTCGTCCTTTGCCACTTTTTCTCGGTACCGTGTAACCCAGTTCTCTTAGCTTTCTCGCTTGCCCCTTGGTACAAGGTGCTGAGTAATCCGGTTTGCCCCATCGCTTTTGCATTTGGCGCTTGGTCATTTTTTGCTTTTGACCAAGGTGGTGCCTTGCTGCGATTTTTGCGGTTAACTTGTTATTCCAAGTCAAATCAAGCTGGTTGGCGTTTCTCACATAAGGCGTTAAGCCCTTTGCCATCCGCTTTAAAACTTTGCCTTTCTTCTTTCCTTTCTTCGGTTGCAGAGCGCGTACGTTAACGTCTTTTTGGGACCGAATGCGCTTTCTGGTATTGGTCGTTTCCCAACGGCCAAGGGTTTTCAGTATCCAGACTCGCTTTTTAGGTGGCAGAGCCAGCATGGCCAGCTTTTCCTGCATGTTGAGCACATCGCGCTCATTGACCTTAATTTGCGGCTTCATTCACCAACTCCGCTTCTTCTGCGGTGTAGATTTCAACGGCCTGTACTCGGTAGGTTTCCCCTCGCCAAGTGATCATTCCCGCAGGGTCAGGAATCAGCTCAATCGGCTCCATCATTTCCAGTTCAATGGCAACGTCGGCTACTTCACTGCTGATCACATCAACCGAAAGGTCTGGGTCGCCTAACTCATCTTCATTACGCGTGGTGTCGTAATCGCTCAGCCAACAGGCAACCAGAGCAAGTAAGCAGCGAGGGTCCAGAAGTCGGTGCGGAAACTCTTCAATACTGATCACTGCGTTGTACTTCCAGTGACAAGCGATATAACCGCCGTTCCCTCTGTCTTCACCGTTTGGCACGATGGAGCCGTTTTCCTGCCAGGCATCGATTTTGTTATCGAGCACATTGGAGTTCAGGTGACTGACGATGTAGTCCGTCAGGTGCTCAAGCTTGGTTTTGTTGTAAGTGGTTTCGCTCATATCGAGTCAATCCCATTCGCACTGCGACCAAGGAGTGCACGCACATCTTTGTTACTCTGGGCGAGAAAGCGTGCCTCTTGTTCCGGTTCATCCGTTGCCACGCTTTCACCTTCTTTTCGGCGGTCTTGGGTCGCAAACTCTTTCAGCAGCTCGGCGTGAGCCCGACCATAAACCGCACGTTTGTAGAGCATGATTTTCGGATTGCTCAGCACTGGCTTTTCGCCATCGACGATCAGGCTTTCCAGTCGTTCCTGAATATTCAGCGCGGCGATGGTCACCGCGTAGTTCAAAGAGTCGTTATCAAACGTATGGGGAACACGGCGTAAACTGCGGAATTCAGCCGTGGATAAATCAGGCCACCCTTCACCTGGTATGGCGATATCGACTGCGCTGTTAACATTTCCGCCAAAGCTCATAACGGTTCCTTGCTTATTTAAATTAGGGCGCCTCTAGCCACTGGGTCGACGGTATCGAGTTAGCCGGTTGGCTTCTCTTACCTCACCAGCCGAGGCGCGGTGGCGTAGGAGTCTTTACAGATTCTTGCCTTCGTTAATGGCGCGAATACGGGCTTCAATCTTCTTGATTTGGGTACCCACCCCCACTTTGCTGTTCTTATCGTGCGCGTGTTGAAGCAGAGCCAAGGCTTTTTCTAGCGTTTCTACGTTGCCAACCGCAGTGGCTTGCGGCTGGCCTTCTTCATTTCGAATCAGGTATAAACCCGCGAACTTGTACCACTTGGCATGAACCTTCTCGTGCAAGCGCCACTCTTTCTCGACCTTTTCGAATACCTGGGAGAAATAAGGCTCGATGGAATGACCACGTTCAGATTCTTTCTCCGCCCATGCCAACACTTCGTCAGCACAGAACGTCGGCCAATCACGGCGGAAGTTTTCTGGTGTAGGTAAGTCCAGCTCAATGGCTTTCATGCACCACTCAATCGCGGCATCCAGTTCTTTAACGTCGAATAGCCAAACCACCATGTTGGTAAAGATTGGGTTTTCGAACGCTTCGCCACTTTCTAAATAGGTTTGAACATACGGCTTGTACTTCGGTACCAGCACTTCACGTTTGTGCTTAATTCGATCAGCGATGGCATTGAATGAGCGCAAATACTTGCGGTCTTCTTCAAACTCAATCAGCTTAATGTGCAGGCTGTCGGTATCTGCACCGGAAACGGCTTCCGGTGCAGACTGGTTAGCTTGCTGTTCAATGAGCTTTCGGCGCTGTTTTGCTAATGGGCTAACCATGCATTACTCCTTAAGCTACAGGCTCAACAACGGTGACCGCTTCAATCGCAGCGAACTTATTTAGATTGCCGATTGCATAACCTTCCATACGGATGTGGTTTTGCTTGAAGCGAAGCTCGTCTTCGTCATTCTTCTGCTTGCGCCACTGCGTCCCTTCCTGAGTAAGAATTTGCAGGTTTTTAGTGTTGGTTACCCAAATCATATCGGCAGGGAAGAACGGCGGCGTATAGGCCTTTTTACCCGCAATGGTTTTGGCTAACTGCTGCGCGGCTTTGTGTTCCGTTGGTGTGTTTGCTGATTCCAGTAGACGGTGCTGCTCTGCTGCGACCAGGTTGGAACCGACGAGAACCACAAGATCAGGGTCTTGACGGTGCTCTGGTGCAATCGTGGTATTGATCAGGTCTTGAACCAACGAATCTAGGTTTTTGTATGAATCCGCGGCTGCGCCTGTTGGGTCGAGTTGCGCTGAAGCAAGAACTTGGCTCGCTTTCTTCTCTTTCGCGATGGTTAACCAACCTTTGTTAACATCCTGACCAAGCGGGTTAGCGACTGGGTCTGTGTTAGCTGCGATAGACGTACCATTAAAGCCAACGCGCAACATGTCTAATGCGAAACGGCGAGAGATGGCATTTTTCATCATGGTCAACCATTGGCCTTTTGAGCCTGAGTTTGCCCACTGAGTCATGGTTTCCCACAAGATATGTGCGCCAGAATCCGTCTTTGTCAGCTCGTAAGTATTACCACTTTGACCGACTTCAACGCTAAAGCGACCACTGTCTTTACGACCGGTAGACAGACCATCATCACCCACATCAACAACCTGACCTTTAATTTGCTGAACTGGCAGCAATGAGACCATGCCAAGGAAAGCATCAGACTCCATGATCGCCTGACGAAGCTTGGTTTCCATTGGTGGTGTTAGGTTAAATGACTGAGTACCCTGCGGAGCATTTGCTGCTGCTAACGTCGCTGCACAAAACTCTTGTAGGTAGGTGGTAGATAGTGCATTCAGCATTAAAAAATCTCCTCAGATGAGAACTTCTCACTGGTACCCGATGGGTTCGGCTCTTGGCCTGGTACTTCCTGTGAAAGTTCAGCGAATTGGTTTTCGAGACCGTTCACTTTCTCAATTAACGGTTTTAGCTTTTCGTCCAGAGTGGCAGAGAACTGCTCAACGCTTGTGTCCTGCTCTTCTAGCTCTGGTGTTTCTGGCTCGTCTTGCAAGTTGAACTCTTCTTTCAGTTCTTGCTTGAACTCGCCTTTGAATGCAGAAAACTGCTCTTTCAGTGCTGCTTTAAGTTGCTCTTCGGTCACATCGGTGTCCTCTACTTTTGATGGAGTTTCTGGCTCTTCATCGCCAGAAGAGAAAAATTCATTAAATGCCGCGAAAAAGCGGTCTTTGCGCGTGAAGCACTCGGAAAAATCGACTTCTTCCAATGCACTGCACTCTAATTCGGTTGTTTCACCAGATTGACGAGAGAATTGAAGGAGCGAGGTACCAGTGGAGGCTGGGGAGTCAGTCGCAGCTAGGCCCATTAAATAACAACGCCCTTCGCCCTTGTAATCGGGATTTGGCTCGATGGATGTGAACAGCTTTTGCTTTTTGCGGTTGGCTTCCAACATGAATTCATTTGGCTCAAGCTTCGCGAACAGACGTAATTTGCCATCTTCTTCTTCAGCTTTAAGCTCAACAACATTGCCCCAGTTTTCACCGTAGCCATAAAATCGACGGTGTTCTGGCCAGATTAGCGCGGTGTACTCTTTCGGGTCATAGCTTGCCGCCATTTGCTCAATCCAATCACGGGTAATTTTGCGCCCGTCTACGGTTGGCCCCTCAGTAGCAATGATTTTCCAGTCACTAATCTTTGGCATTTTGGTACTCAAACTTGTCATTCACATATCGGTGTGAGCAAACAATACGCCTTTGAATAACGGCTTTCAGCCACTTCAATTCCTGAGAATTCGGATTTAGCCAAAATCCGAATTCATCCGAATTTTAGTTAGTCATTTGCGAGTTTTCGGCGCGTATGATGCAGCTATGGCATATTCAGATGAAATAAGAGAAGCCGCGAAAAAGCTCTATTTACGCGGTGTTCCTCCAAAAGAAATTGCAGCTCAACTGAACCTCAATAGTGAGCGCATCCTTTATACCTGGGCGGAGAAATTCGGCTGGGCGTTGTTGTTGGATGAATTGTCTGTAGAGCAGATGATTAACCGCCGTTTAGCGGTGCTGATAGATAAGGATGAGAAAACCGATCAGCAGCTCAAGGAAATGGACAAGCTAATCGATCACCACGTTAAGCTGTTAAAAGCTCACGCTGATGCAAAAGCCAAAGCAGAGCGACACCTTTCGCAAGGCAGCTCACCAAAGAGTGATGGTGACTCATCAAAACAAAGCAGCAGTAATGGCAACCGTAAAAAAAGCCGTAAGAAAAACAGCATTGAGCACCTGACAGAAGATGACTTTAGAGGCTGGCACGAATCGCTGTTCGAATACCAGCACACGATGCGCAACAACATCAAACAGCGTATTCGTAATATTCTCAAGTCTCGCCAGATTGGTGCTACCTACTATTTCAGTGGTGAAGCCTTAGAAGATGCGATTCTGACTGGTGATAACCAAATCTTTCTTTCTGCATCACGCGCTCAAGCTGAAGTTTTCCGCAGCTACATCATTGCGATTGGTAAAGAGTTCTTAGACATCGAGTTAACCGGCAACCCTATTATTCTTTCCAATGGCGCCGAACTGCGCTTTTTGTCCACAAACAGCAAAACCGCACAGAGTTACCACGGCCACGTTTATGTCGATGAATACTTCTGGATCCCTAAGTTCGATGAGCTGAACAAACTTGCTTCGGCGATGGCAACGCATAAGAAATGGCGCAAAACCTACTTTTCTACGCCGTCTTCTAAAATGCACCAGGCTTACCCATTCTGGACTGGTGACCAGTGGCGCAAAGGTAAAGACTCTCGCGCCAACGTTGAATTCCCGACCTTTAATGAATTCCGAGACGGCGGGCGACTCTGCCCAGACAAACAGTGGCGTTATGTTGTCACTATTGAAGATGCCGCGAATGGCGGCTGTGACTTATTCGACATTGACGAACTGCGCGAAGAATACAGCGATGACGACTTCAAAAACCTGTTTATGTGCGTGTTTGTCGATGGTTCGTTGTCTGTCTTCAAATTCTCTGACCTCGAAAAAGGCATGGTGGATGCCGCTCACTGGCAAGACTTCAAACCAAATAACAAACGACCTTTTGCCAACAGGGAAGTTTGGTTAGGTTACGACCCAAGCCGCACCCGTGACAATGCCTGTTTGGTGGTTGTCGCTCCGCCTGTCGTGGCGGGTGAACGTTTCCGTGTATTAGAAAAACACTATTGGAAAGGGCTGAACTTCCAATATCACGTTTCAGAAATAGAGAAAGTCTTTCAGCGCTACAAAGTGACTTACATCGGAGTCGACACCACTGGTATTGGCGGCGGTGTTTGGGACTTAATTTCGAAGAAATACCCACGTGAAGCTCACGCTATCCACTATAGCAACGAAAACAAAAACCGCTTGGTAATGAAGATGATTGACGTAGTAGAAGCCAAACGCCTGCAGTTTGATGCCGAACACAAAGACATTGCCATGGCGTTTATGGCGATTAAGCGCGTCCCAACGGCCAGCGGTAACGCCATGACCTTTAAAGCCGAACGAAGCGAAACGACCGGACACGCCGATGCATTCTGGGCAATCTCTCACGCCATCATTAACGAGCCGTTAGATCACTCAACACCAACTAAATCAACCTGGGCCACTGCAGCATGACCGAGCAAATGAACACTTTAGTCAAACAAGAAGAACACACGCCAGAGTCGGTCTATCACATCGACTCCTCACCAGAGGCCATCGACTCAAACAGTTGGATGACCACCTATTCAGATTTGTTTTACAACGATGCCGACAACTATTGGGAACCACCGATTTCTCGCAGTGGCTTAGCGGATATCGCGCGCGCCAACGCCTATCATGGCTCACTGTTGATAGCCCGGGCCAATTACGTAGCCGGACGATTCCAAAATGGAGGCGCTATCCGCCGCCGACACGTCCAAGCTTTTTGCCGTGATTACTTCACCTTTGGCGATGCTGCATTTCTTAAAATCCGCGATGGCTTCAAACGTGTGGTTCGTTTGCATCCATTACCTGGCATGTACCTTCGCAGACGCAAAAACGGCAATTTCGTCATTCTGGAACGCGACAACCAGCAGCGGGAATATCGCAAGGAAGATGTTATTTTCTTGCCTCAGTACGACCCACAACAACAAATCTACGGTTTGGCGGATTATCTTGGCAGCATTCAGAGCAGTTTGCTGAATAAAGACGCGACTTTGTTCCGCCGTCGCTACTATAAGAACGGCGCACACATGGGCTTTATCTTCTACGCCACCGACCCAAACCTTAGTGAAGAAGATGAAGAAATGTTGAAGCAGAAGATCGCCAGTTCTAAAGGCGTGGGTAACTTCCGCAGTATGTTCGTAAACATTCCGAACGGCAAAGAGAAAGGGATTCAGCTGATTCCGGTTGGTGATATCGCTACCAAAGATGAGTTTGAGCGCATCAAAAATATTACCGCGCAGGACATTCTTGTCGGCCACCGCTTCCCAGCAGGTAAAGGGGGCATTATTCCCTCAAGCGGTTCAATTTCACCCGACCCTGTAAAAGTAGGCAGTGAATATGCCAAGGATGAGATCATCCCGGTGTGTGAGCTGATTATGGATGAGGTGAATTCAGACCCAGAGGTACCTAAACACTTGCGCCTTAATTTCAATTTAATACATGGAGATACGGCCTAAATACGCCTCCAAAACTGTATAAAAACACAGTCTTTTGACGTATGATTATTAAGTCAGTCAATAAGCTAGGTGTTTTATATGAGAGTGTTGTGCCCGGAGTGTGGAAGCAAAAGCCGTATCCAAAAATCCAACCGCTTAACCAACAGTCATTCAGATTTGTATTGCAGCTGCAGTGACCCAGAATGTGGACATACATTTGTGATGAATTTGTCTTATAGCCATACGTTGAGCCCATCGGCAAAAACGACAAGCCAACTGGCATTTAACTTGTGTAAGGCGTTGCCGCCAGAGGCACGACAACAGCTCAAACATCAACTCTCGATACTATAGTGAATCTTGTATAAACGCCGTGCTATCTACTTCAGAAGCCATCTCGACAATGCTCAAGATGGCTTTTTGTTTTTCGGAGTCCAACTGCCCTTTTGTATCAGCCAGTATTAAACCAGCAATATATGCACCTGCCGCTCTAGTCCTCTCTGTTGCCTCACTATTAGCCACACCATCAATGACGATTTCTAAAGCAGACAACAAGATATCGTTTTGATTTTTATTCGACATATCAACACCCTTACCAATCATCAGTGAAATATACTGTATATCCATACAGTTTTCCACAGTGGTTTTTAGATACCAGTCACTAGTTTGTTATGACGACACATAAAGTAGCTAAAACGTATCTCTGCTGGAGAGTGTTAGTTGATTAGCAGTGATGAGATTTCATTTTGTAATTACTCATTTGAAGCATTTCAATTTTAAAGCAGTATTGCTGCATGACCTTCAGTTTGAAGGTTACTTTTCAATCAAACAAGAAAGCTGATCACTGATTAATATCACTAATTAAACATCTGCTAATTGAAGAGAATTATTAAAGGTTGCAATATCAGTATTGAAAATTATGTTTTAACACAAGCAACAATCTGATTTTTATGAGAACTATAACAACAGAAATTCTATTATCATTATTACTTGGAGCTGTGCCGATAATATTGCTCAGCAATCAACCTGATTTTTCAGCGGCAAAAAGCTTATCGTCTTTGAACCCTGGTGACATTGTACTCAACTACTTCTTATACTTATTATGTATTCATTTAGTTATTTGGTTTTTAAATAGTCAAGTTTTAAAAACAAACCAGTCTATTTCAGCAACGCTACAAAGGGCACACGAGTTCACTCACAAGCTCGGGTTTGCCATTCATGGCGTTTATCGTGTTATAGCAGGTGCTGTTCCAGCGGCCATTTGGTTTGAAATTGATAAGCATGGATTTGTTCAAGGTTGGCAAGCGATAACTATTTTCAGTGTGGTTTTATCAATATCTAGCTTTCTCGCTAGTATAGCTTTAGCCAAAACTACGAACTATACAGCACCAAGAGCACTTCTTTTCGGTAAATAACATCAAAATTATAGTAGGCATAAATATCAAGTTGCTTACATTGCAAACAAATGTAACTTTTAGAGAGACTATTAATGAACAAATCAATCATTCTGGCCAGTGTTTTCATTGCATTAACAGGCTGTGCTTCACAACCTAATAATGAAAAATTCAATGTACATACAGCAGACTTTACAAAATCTAGTGACTTAAACCTATGTGCTGTCTATGGGGCCAGAGCGAATCGCTCTATTGAAGCTAAGAACGAACTAGTTAAGAGAGGTGTTTTCTCTGATGCTGAGTGGGAAAGCATTGCAAATAACAAAGTATCTGTCGGAATGACAGAGTGTGCTGTTAAAGCGGCCTACTCTGTTAATTTTATAAAACAGAAAACCACAAAATTCAAAAATGGCGATAAGGGTATGACTTTCTTTTATGATTGTAAGTCAAGCAATGCTACGTATTGTCCATTCACAAAAGTAGACTTTGTAAATGGAAAAGTCTCTGCAGTGTCTAAAGTTCAAAAAATATAACACCAAAAACTAAAAAATCTTGATCTAATTTAAGTGTACCAAACCAGTAGGATGAGAATCACTAGCTTGGTACATTTATTATCAGAATCTGAGTAATGACTACAATCTCATCAATCAAATGGATCTGTCAGATTAGAAGAGAATACGAGCCCATTAAGCTGATTTTGTTCACACATAGCCTTGAACCTCTCTGTACAGTATAAGTTGCTGGTCCCTTCTAATCTTGATTTAAAGATCACTTTATCTTTCACATCATCATCAATGAATGCAAGAACCTCTAACCCATCAGGGCTTCCATATGAGATCTTCTCTACACACTTTTGTCTATCTTCTTTTCCAAAAGTCAGCGATGTATATAAATACCATTGTTCACTTTGATAATTGACAGGTAAAAAATCCCCGCTTTCAGATAAGCAACTATTTAAAGCTTCATATGCCCTCGGCGATAAAACAAGATATGTTCGTAACCATAAGCTAATATCAGGCAATACGGAGTTATCGGTTAATACATCTTCAAATTCGACCTCCGCAGGCTTCCAAATATCTTTCAGAGATTTATTTTCAACAGCCTGCAATAAGATTCTCTCAAAATAGTCGAAATCCCCCAACTGGGTAGCGATTTCATCTGGGCCAGAACATACCGACTGAAACTTAGTTAAATCATCTGTAATTTTATAAACCGTCATCATCCTTTCCATACTTCATTCTTAGCTTCCAAGACCTCTTTAGGGTAGGTGCCACTCTTTAACTCCATTTTGACCCGAAGTA
>Ga0056110_100051_pt1 | contig 37253 bp, 32 predicted proteins | sample WorMetloBBELIZE1_FD_83873 | JGI IMG/M metagenome (GOLD analysis project Ga0056110, IMG submission 83873) | Marine gutless worms symbiont microbial communities from Max Planck institute for Marine Microbiology, Germany - Olavius longissimus B... ... | reverse complement strand
TCCCGAAATGGAGGCCGCCGCATCAGCCCCGATTCGGCGCCGAGTCTACCGGCCTGAGACCAAATTCGAGATACTTCCAGAGATGTTTTAGGTTCGAGCTCGGGTAACAGGCTCGCGAAGGCCCGCGCCGCCATGGTTTTACCACTCCCCGGAGGTCCGAAGATAAGCATGTGGTGCCGTCCGGACGCCGCGGTTTCCAAGGCTCTTTTCAAAACAGGCTGGCCGCGGAGATCGGACAGCTCCGGATAGACGCCTTGAATATCGCCATCGTCCGATTTGTCTCTCTGTCTCGCGGAATTCCAACCGTCTTCCAGCAACGACGGCAAGTCACTAAGATGTCCGATACCCACCGTTCTACCACTAGGCAGGGTTTTTGCCTCTTCGACATTCCTCTCCGGGACTATGAACCTGTCGATGCCTCCGGCCATTGCCGCGGCGGCGGCCGGCAGTATCCCGCTTACAGGACAGACGGTGCCGTCCAGGAGCAATTCTCCGGCGCAGAGCACAGCCGGGATGTCCGAGCGCCTCACCTGACCGGTGACCCACAGTATGCCCACGGCAATGGGTAGATCGTAGGATGCACCTTCCTTCTTCAGTCCGGCTGGCGAAAGATTCACCAGAATCCGATCCGCCGGAAATTTGAAGCCGCTTCGTTTCAGGGCCACTCTCACCCTATCCCGCGACTCGCGCACGGCATTATCGGGAAGACCCACAATATCCAAACCTGGAATTCCTCGGCGAATATCAACTTCCACTGAAACCAATCGTCCCGTGAAACCGCTTGCCGCATATGCGTAAATTTTCATTCATTTCCCCAATTCACTATGACGGCGTGAAACGGCAACTTGCTTGATCAAGGTTTGAACTCAGATTCAGCCAACACCTGAGGAGGGGAGGGAAAGTGGATGTCCATAAGCAGTGTAAACGGCGTCCAAACAGCCAGTCAAAATCATCCATCAGGCACTTGGTTTCGCCGTCGCCGCAGCGGGGAGGCCCGGGCCGCCGTTTCGCGCCTGATTTGGGGCTGTATTCCACTTCCCGGCTATCGTGCCGGCGTTTCGGATCTAAGGCCCGTGCTTCCCGAAGGCCTAAGCCGGCCTCTCTGCATTCTCAAATCGCGCCCAGAATGTTCAATGAGAGGGGGCCGTTGATCCACATGAAGCGGATGGAAAGGCGTTTGAGCCACGTGGAGCTGTCCGAAACTTCCATCAGGCGGCCCGGTCGCCGCCTCCGCGCAAATTGATGGCCGGATACATGATTCTCATCATTCCGTCACGAGGGCTCGGTATTCCCCGCGGGAGTTCTCAGCCACGATTTCCCAATCCCCTACCCCGTCCACAGTCACGGATTTCCGAAAACCGCGCGCTCCCTTGCCACAAGCTCATCGCAGCGCTCGTTCCACATATTGCCCGCGTGGCCTCTAATCCACCGCCAATCAATCCTCAACTCTCTGCCAGTCCTCTCAAGCTTCATCCAAAGATCCCGGTTTTTCACCGGCTTGCCCGCGGCAGTCTTCCATCCCCTGGCAATCCACTTGCCCATCCACTCATTGAAGCCCCTCTGGACATATTGGGAATCGCTAATCATCCTGATAAATCTCCTGCGGGGAAATTTCCGGCTCACCATATCCAACGCATTTATCACCGCCGTCAATTCCATACGATTGTTCGTTGTCGAAGTCTCGCCACCGGATATCTCACAGGGTTCATGGTCCGGCGCAATAATCACCGCCGCCCATCCGCCCGGTCCCGGATTTCCCGTGCAACCGCCGTCCGTGTAGATTTCCAGGACATTCCCAGCTTCAAAGAGGCCGGAACTAAGCTTCCAGGGCATCAATTCTTTCATTAACCCAGTTCCTGATCCTATCAAACACGGCCTCAAGCTCCCCTCTCGCCTGCTCAGGTTCGACGACCTTCTCCGAGCAGAGGGATGCATAGAATTTTATCTTCGGTTCGGTTCCCGAAGGCCTGACAGTCACCAGCCCGCCGCCACTTAGCTCAAACTGAAGAACATCCGAAGACGGCAGCGCGATATTTTTTTCACGAAGGCCATCGGAAATGTTCAAGGTGGTTCCATCCCGAAAATCCCGCATCACGCGAACTTCAAGCAGCGCAATACGGCTCGGCGGCTCGGCACGAAAAGCAGCCATCAAGGTATTCATTGTTTCCTGACCTCTTTGCCCCTCGAAATCCCGGCTAATCAAAATTTCCCGCCAGTATCCGAATCGACTCCAAAGCTCCCTTAAATACTCAATCAGCGATTTTCCTCTAAGCCGATTCCACAGCGCCATTTCCGCCGTCATGGCAGCAGCCGACACCGCATCCTTGTCGCGCACAGAAGCGCCCACCAAGTAGCCATAACTCTCCTCGCCGCCGAAAACATAGCCGTAGCTGTTTTCAGCCTCAAACTGCCGAATTTTTTCACCGATGTACTTGAAGCCGGTCAGCACCCTGAAACTTGTCGCCCCGTAGAACTCGGCAATTCTGTTTTGCAAGGTCGAAGTTACAATTGTGTTGACGAATGCCGGATTCGGCGGCAAATTTCCCTGTTCCTTCCGAGTTCTGAAAATATAATCCGCCAGCATTGCGCCAAGTTGATTTCCTGTTATCAAAGCCCATTTTCCCTCCTCGGGCGCCGCGATGCCCAGTCGGTCCGCATCGGGATCGGTAGCCATAACCAAATCCGCGTTTTCCTTCTCAGCCAATGCCATACCCATCTTGAGCGCCGGCCCCACTTCGGGATTGGGAAAATCTATCGTCGGAAAATCGCCATCAGGCTCCGCCTGCTCCCGGACGACGTGCAGGCCGATTCCAAGTTCGCCCAGCGCCATTTTCACGGGAATGAGACCGGCACCGTGAAGCGGTGTATAAACCACCTTGAGCGCGGCGCCGTGTTTTTTCATGAGTTCAGGTTTCAGGGACTGTCCTATGACAAGCTCCGTATACGCATCGTCAATTTCCTTGTCGATCATCGTTATAAGTCCCTCTTCCAAGGCCTCCTCCAAATCCATGACATTCACAAAGTCTGATGCCTTTCTCACCTCTTCGATAATACCTCCATCGTGCGGTGGAACAACCTGGGCCCCGTCCGACCAGAAGACCTTGTAGCCGTTATAGGCAGCCGGATTATGACTCGCGGTAATCATAATCCCCGCGCATGCTCCCTTGGCCCTAACGGCAAACGAAAGAACAGGCGTCGGCCGCAGCGAAGTGAATAAGTAGGTTCCAATGCCCCTTGTCGCCATAACCCTGGCCGCCTCCAGGGCGAACTCATTCGAATAATGGCGGCTGTCATATGCGATAACCACGCCCCGTTCGGATTCCGGAACATGGGACAGGATGTAATTAGCCAATCCCAGGGTGGCCCTCCTAATTGAGGCCGGATTGATGCGGTTTGTACCGCCTCCAATCTTTCCTCGCAGACCCCCGGTTCCGAAATCCAAGTCCCGCCAGAATCTCTCTTCAAGCTCGTCCCAGTTCTCACTCCTGAGAAGCCTCCCAATCTCCTCCCTAAACGGCTCGCTTTGCTCCCGTTCGATGTAGAACTCTGCCCTTCTTCTAATCTCCCGCCTTGTCATAGCCGCCTATCATCTCCCATTCATCAATTATAAGCCAGCTCATCAAATCCCCAAGAGGCTTGGAAACCCAATTTAATCCCTATCCATTTTCGAACTGTATTCCCACAGCGTTCCGGCAAACAGAGAAGCGTCCCGCTGTCTTAGCATCCACCTGACTATCGCAGGCGGGCGGTACGGCGGAACTCGGGATATTTCCGCCTTCCCCACGGAGCTCCCCCATGGGCGGCAAGCACCGCATTCTCGTTAATTTCTTCGTAAGAAGGTCGCCCTGGAACAACCGGTTCGAAACCTCAGTTCACAGCCTACAAATTCCTCATAATCGCGGGGTGGATGTTCTTTGTAAGCCCGAGCTCCTGGAACCTCAATTGACAATCCGTGCGGCGTCGAGAATGCTGTTAACCGGGATACCGTTCAAATCAAATACAATCGGTCTGATTCCAGCGAACCTCACATATGGTATAAGAACCCAGCCTCAGTTTCCAGCACAGCCGATTCACTCGTCCCGCCTTATTGCCCGCCGCGAAATTGCGCTCATCTTATCCAAGTTCCCAGCGCCTTGTACTCCAACTTCCGGGTACGACGACTCTCGCGATCCGCCACATATACACTGCCTTCTAAATCCACGACAACGGCATGGAGGAAACTGAACCGTGCCGCCATGGAGGCGCCGTACCCAAAATCCGCTGTGCCGCCGCCCAGGGTGCTCACAATCCAGACTCCGCTTGGAGTAAAGTCGGAGAACTACTTCGAAATGCGCGGGTAAACCGAAGTCCCTCCGTATCGGCCGGATTTTGAGAGATCAGAAAGTAGGGCATTCAGCCTCCTTGAGACTGGGGTCACCGGAGATCAGCCACGCGGCGCCTCTCCGGGAGGTACCGGGACGCCGTCTTTGAACACCCCAAAAATCATTTCCGGCCTTCCATACGAAGCTCCGCCAGCGCCATACGGCCCCAGTCTACCTATCCGACTACCAACCCTGACGCTCTGTCCCACATTCACGAATAAAACCTCATTCCCCCCGTACAGATAAATATATCCCTTGGAATCAACCAGGACAACATGTCCAAAACCCCGATACGGACCCGTCCAAACCACATTCCCCCCGGCAACCGCGTAGACATAGCTTTGGGGTTCCGCCTCTATGCTCACCCCAATAAGCTTGCCGTCCAGAATCTTCTTCCTTCCATTTACCGGCCACCACGGCGTCTTCGCAAGCTCCTGGACATCATCGTCCGCGCCCCGTCGCGCCGGGAGCACCCTCTCTCCGCCCAATTCCGTCTTCCCCACCGAGTCGCCGGAGATTCGCTCTCCAGAACCTTCCCGAGAGGCGCGGACGATGAGTTTCTCACCAACACGAAGCAGGCGACTCTCGTCTCGCCCATTGAGCGCCAGCAAATGCTCCAAGCTAAGCCCCGTTTTCCTCGCGATACTGTAATAGGTATCTCCCCGTTCCACCTTGTAGAGGGCATCTCTCCCGGCAGTAAGCAGATCCGCGCTCGGAATCAGCAGTCTCGTGCCAACCCTGATCCCAGACACATTGGAAATCGAATTGCTCTCAATTATAGCCTCCGGGCTGACACCATAGCGCTTCGAAAGGGAATAAACCGTTTCACCCTTGGTAACGACGTGCACGGTATCAGCCCCCACCACACCCGCAATCAGCACGACTTGGATAAAAATGAGTGTACTTCTTCCCATACTGCTTCATCATCGGATGGAATCGAAGCGATGATGAAATCAAGTAAGGGTTAAGGTTGTATTCATAGAAAGCGCTCCTACCGGCCATCGCGGCGCTCCCCCCCCGTGTCTCATGCGGGGGCCTTTGATAACTCACAGTCAATCGCATAACCCGAAAGGTTCAATTCCACGAAGCCAAACGGCGATGAGGGCCGCGCCATTGGTAGTTCGGCGCCGGAGTGAATGAAAACAGCGCTGTGTCGGGCTGGTCAGACTTGAACTGACGGCCTCCTCGTCCCGAACGAGGCGCGCTCCCTCTGCGCTACAGCCCGAAATTATCGAAAGGGAGGGGAGTTGAATCCGCCATCTCCGGCCTGAGAGGTCGGTGGCAGATTTCTCACCATACTCATCACCGTATCCGAAGCGGCAGACGCTGTCAAGCAAGACATGGGGCTTACAGAATGCAGGTGGGGTCGGTCTTGGTTTTACGTAGGGCTTCTCATCGTTGACCAATCCGAGCGGATCATGGTAGCTTCCAATTGATGTCATCCAGAAATAGAGGCGGCACCAGTGCTAAGCCCCGGCGAAATCTCGTACTGAAAACTCTCGGCCTTGCAATTGTAGGAATCGCTTTGATTGGACTAGTGTTTTCATCGCTGTTCTCAAGCGACCAGAATACCGCGAGCGAACTCGTTTTCGGCTCCTACGGCAACAAGGACATTGTATATAGGTACAACAATTCCTTCGGCAACGCCGTTGGGCATTCATTGGATAAGTATAACTTGAATGTGAACCAAGACGATCGAATCTACTCCTTTGTGCACCGCCTGGCATGGCAGGAAGCTTATAATTCCGTCGTTTATCTCACCGCAATCAAATACTACCTTGATAGGAGTGGCTATCTGCCCTCCTCCAGGGCGGTTGATCGGCGAATAATCGAGTATGACCGCTATCAAACTGACGGTGAGTTTGACGAAAAACTCTATCTTTCAGTGCCCCCCGAGGTGAGACAGAACGACAGGGAACTCGCAAGGGATCAACTCAGTATATCCACCTGGACGTGGGATATCCTGGATTCGCAATATCATTCAGAAGCGCAGATGGACTTCCTCTGGGATATGGCCGCGCAGGAGAACACCTATGATTATGTGATTATCCCCTTCAGCGAATTCCCGGAGCAGAGAGTAATCGAATATGGACAGGAGAACTCCAAGCTCTTCTCCACACTCCCGCTCAGTCGAATAACAGTGGAAAGCGAGGAAAAGGCAAGGGAATTGATGGCTCAATATGGCGAAAAGGGAGAGACGCCCGAATCCTTCGCTCTTCTCGCGCGAGAGTTCTCTCAGGATTCCTATGCGGAGGAAGCCGGAAGCATGGGTGAAACAGACTTCTACCTCATAGACGAATTAATCGGCGAAGAAAACGCCGATAGTGTCTACAAGCTAATGGAGGGGGAAATCGCCGGGCCCTTTGAGACTGAGTACGGTTGGATTATCTTTCGTTCGGATGGCGCGTTATCCACATTGAATCCCGCTGAACGAGTCCAGGACATCCGCGCATACATGATGGAAAATGAACTGGGTATTGTCGAGGATGCGGTTCTGGAGAGGGCGAATGAGCTGCGAGCCAAGGCAGGCGACTCCAGCGCGTTTCTGTCCGCGATGCTGAAGGAGGGATTCGAAATCGAGAAGTCTCACTCGTTTCCCATCAATTACGGCGCGGATTCGCTGCTTGGCGGAAGCCCCGAGGATTCTGATGACGCGGCCTTGAACGGTACGGCCTCTTCGGACGAGTTTTGGAAGAGTATCGTGAAATTAACTGAGGTGGGGGCCGTATCTCAGCCGGTTGTGCTGAATAATGCGGTGGGTATATTTGTCCTGACATCTTCGAGAAAGAAGGATAGAGACGATTTCTGGAAGGAGAAGGTCAAATCCGAGATTGCGCGATCTAGACAGAATTACTTCAGCACCGCCGTCTTAAATGAATCAGAGCTCTATGACGATCGATTCAGCGACGTCTACGATCAGAACTTTCCAAGGCAGGGATGACGAGGCTTCGGCAGCCGGGCCGAGTCTCGCCACTCGATTCAGCGACAAGCGAACCCCGCTTGGAGGATACGGGCAGAGGACTGACCGTTTTCTTCGAAAATAGATATCTCTACTCGAAGTACGAGCCAATGCTGCGGCCAAGACGCGCGGCGGAGTTGGCGCCAATCGAGAATCGCTGCATTTATGTGGTTCCATCACCTCTACTTGGGTATGGACTGGATATCCTCGCCAAGCGGATTCCAAACGATTCGGTTATTCTCGCCATCGAAGCGTCCGAGTCGCTGACGAATCTTTGCGCCCCTTATGCGGGAAAAAACGATCGGGTGATTCATGTTCGATTCTCGAAGCTCAGCACATTGCACGAGATTTTCGTTTCCATCGGACCTTGGAATTACAGACGAGTCAGACGGGTGGATCTGGGCGCCGGTTCATCTTTGAATCCAGGTTTTTACGATGAACTGGTCGACTTCCTCATTGATTCTCTGACAAATTATTGGCGTAATCGAAACATCCTTCTAAGACTGGGAAGACAGTGGATAAGACACATCTATGCCAATCTCTGCGAGCTAGCATACGGCTCCTCGGATATTCAGAGTGTCGGCAATCTCGTTGTCGATAGAGTGCCGGTTGTTGTGGGAGCCGGGCCCTCTCTGGAGGAAGCGCTATCGTTTATTCGGGAACATAGGAAAAAACTTTGGGTGATGGCCGCCGATACCTCCGTTCCAGCGTTGCTGGCCCGCGGTATCAAACCCGACGCGGCTGTGGTTCTGGAAACTCAGGCCTGGAACCTGCTGGATTTTCATGACACCAAGGGAAGCGGGATTGCCGTTGTGGCGGATTTGAGCTCCTATCCCTTGTCGCTTACTCATATCGGCGGCCCCTGTTACCTATATTCCTCCACCTTCGCCGAACTGGAATTTCTCAAGGAACTTGAGATCCGCGGAGTGCGGGATTTCATTCTCGATCCTCTGGGATCTGTGGGCCTGGTTGCCATAGAGATAGCTCTGGCGCGTTGGAACGGCTCGGTGTTGCTCGCGGGATTGGATTTCGGATACTCGCATGGGAAGACCCATGCGAGAGGCACCGCCTATCACCAGTGGCAGATCTCGTGTTTAAACCGTCTAAACCCGCATCCGGGTTGGGAGACATTGATGCATAGAACTCGGAGTCGGAATCAAAATACGGACTCTGTACTGCATGGATATGCGGCACTTCTACGCAGACGCTTTTCCGATACGGGACGTCTCTATGTTCTCTCATCCTCTGGAATAGACTTGAATTTACCACCGCTTGAGGATGCCGAGGCCATCCTGATGGAGAAGCGGAAGCCAATGACTCAGAACAAAGAGACCTCGAACCGGATGGTGAAGGCGGCGGAATTTATAGACGCCCGGCTGAGTGGACTACGGGAAATTATCGATTCCTGGGAGATATACGCAAAAGACGCGGGTGGGAAATCCAGATTACTCAGCGCCATTGAGAAGATGGACGAGGTATATGTGGATTTCCCCGACGCGGAGCCTCTGCCGAAGAAAGATGAATCATTCCTGGTTCGGGCGGTCGACCGGGCGCGTGCCCTGGTGAGCTATATCGAAAGAGTCAGAAGTGATACCACTGGACAACCGGTTCAGGAGTAGGTACGCGGCGAGAATAGGAGTGCATCCGGTATCCAGCGTGAATCCCGGCGGCGGTTATGCCATTCGAACCTCGCCTGGAAGTAGGAATTGTGGGGTGGACGCCAGAGGCCGACAATTGAGCTAATCTGTTTCATTGTCGCTTCGGAGTACCGATAGGAAAGCAGACTGCGGCAATTCCACGTTGCCCACTATTTTCATGCGCTTCTTCCCCTCCTTTTGCCTGTCCAGAAGCTTGCGCTTCCGGGAGATGTCGCCTCCATAGCATCTGGCGGTTACGTCTTTACGCAGGGCGGAGATTGTCTCTCGGGCAATAATCTCTCCACCAACAGAGGCTTGAATGGGGATTTTGAACTGCTGGCGGGGGATTTCACCGCGAAGTTTTCTGCATATCCACCTGCCGCGTTTTTGGGCGTTATCACGAAACACCAGGAGGCTCAGGGCGTCTACCGGTTCGGAATTCACCAGGATGTCCATTTTCACCAGGGCACTCTCCTGGTAGTTGGTGACTTCATAGTCGAAGGAAGCGTAGCCTCGACTGATGGACTTTAGCTTGTCGTAGAAATCGAATAGAACCTCGGCCAGAGGCATGTCATAGAGCAATTCGATTCGTTTCTCATCCAGATATGTCAGGCTTTTTTGAATACCTCTTCTGCTTATGCAGAGAGATATCAAGGCTCCCAGGTATTCGGCCGGTGTTATCATTGATGCCCTGATATAGGGTTCCTCGGCCTTCTCCATGCTTCCGGTATCTGGAAATTGGCTTGGATTGTCCAGGAAGTAAGGTTCACCTCTTTTCGGGATTATCCTGTAGCGGACCGAGGGACTGGTTAGAACAATGTTCAGGCCAAATTCGCGTTCGAGGCGTTCTTGAACCACTTCGAGATGCAGCAAACCCAGAAATCCACAGCGAAAGCCAAAGCCAAGGGCCTCCGAGGAATCTTTTTCCCAAATCAGAGAGGCGTCGTTGAGTTTGAGTTTGTCCAACGCGCTCTTCAACTCCTCGTATTGGTCGGTATCCACTGGATATATGGAGGAAAATACAACCGGTTTCACTTCTCGAAAGCCTGCGTGAGCTTTTTCCGCCGGGCGGGCGACGTGGGTAACCGTGTCGCCTACTTTGGTGTCACCCATGTTTTTTATCCCGGCAATGAACCATCCAACCTCGCCTGCCGAAAGTTCGCCGGTTCTCCTGAGCTCAAGGCGGAATTCACCTATTTCTTCAATTACGTAAGCGGCCGAACCGGCCATGAAGCGAACTGTATCCCCCTCCCTCAGTGTTCCCTCGAAAACCCGAATGTGGACTATTACGCCCCGATAGGCATCATAATGAGAATCGAATATCAAAGCCTCAAGGGGGGCGTTTGAATCACCTCCCGGCGGCGGTATGTGTTCCACAAGGGAGTTGAGCAGCTCTGTTATACCCTGCCCGGTTTTCGCTGAAATTGGAGCGGCCATATCGCCAAGCAAACCCAAATCGTGTTCTATCTGATGGCGTGCCGTCTCCAAGTCGGCGCTGGGCAGATCTATCTTATTGATCACCGGAATAATTTCCAGACTGTGTTCGAGGGCCATATACATGTTTGAAAGTGTTTGGGCCTCAACTCCTTGTGAAGCGTCGATTAGGAGAAGCGCGCCCTCGCAGGAACTGATGGCCCTGCCAACCTCATACGAGAAATCAGCGTGACCAGGGGTGTCCACCAGATTGAGGTGGTAGGTTCTGCCATTTTGCGCTTCGAAATCCAGCGTAACCGCCTGATTTTTTATCGTTATACCCCTCTCGCGCTCAATATCCATGGAATCCAACATCTGATCGTGGAAATCCCTGTCCGAAACCAGTTTGGCATGTTGCAGGAAACGATCCGCCAACGTGGATTTCCCATGATCAATGTGAGCTATGATGCAGAAATTTCTTATGAGCGACCGCTGAAATGCCACGGGGCGATTATATCCATGGGTCAATCCAATGTCGACCCAAGCCGTGGCAATGAGCTCTCAGCCGGGCAGCCCAGGACTCTCCGGGTGATTCTAGAGAACAGTATTGATGTTCAGTTGCGTGGAGATCTGTATCGCGGATTCCAAGAAACCGGCCTTACGTCCCTTGAGCACCATTTGAATGGTGACAATATCATTCTTTTCATCGTGTATCCAACGCCGAAGCAGAAAACTGTCGCCGGCGCTGAAACCTGCCTCATCAGCGATCGACCCGGGCAATACCGATATAATTCGATATTTCTTGTTCAGACTGTATCCACTGATTCGCCGGACACTGAGTCCAAAAAGCGGCGCTATCAGGTTTTCCCTTGCATCATTCACCATGGCGGTTTCCAGGGGAACGCTCGGGCGCACGTCAAGAGCCGCGATGCCATCGGCGCGCTCGCCCATTCTAACCCAGCCTATGGCAATGAGCGTTCCGGGCGAGAGAGAGAGCAGGTATTTCTGAACCTCGCGAATCCCGGAGAACTGAAAGCCATCTATGGTATCAATGATATCCCCTGGCAGGAGCCCCGCGTATGCGGCCGGTGAGCCGGGCATCACATAGTTAACTTCCATTCTCCCGGTTGTATTCCAGGCGGACAATCCCAGCCATGAGAGTTGAACCTCGCCGCCTTCAAACAGCAGCGGAACCAGCTTTTTTATATAGGTTCCAGGAATCGCGAAATTGATTCCCTCATAGCTGATAACCCCGGCAAATACCACGCCGATAACCTCGCCGTTCCTATTCAGCAGGGGGCTTCCGCTGTTACCCGGGTTGATGGGAACATCGATTTGCAAGGACCCTGCAATCGCTTGTATCGAACGGGGATAGGCCGAAACAGTGCCTGAGGTCAGCGTCTTGGTCAGTCCTCCTGGAGAGCCAATCGCGTAAACCGTCGAGCCGAGCGCGGGGACTTCCCTATTGGAGTAGGCAAAGACATATGGCGCCTCCATCTCGACTTTCAGGAGGGCCAAATCGAGATTGCGATCCCATCCAATCACCTTGGCTGGTATTCTGTTACCGGTTTCGTCATCAAACTTCACGAACAAACGGGAATATCCCTGATAAGTCGGATCCACCATGCTCTCGATTACATGGTAATTCGTAAGCACATAGCCTTCAGGGTCTATGAAAAAGCCCGAACCAATTCCCCTATCGGGAACTCCCACATTGCCGACTAGTTTGATCCCCCTGTTCACCCAAACCGTAACAGTGCCATCAATAGAGGATTCCAATCTAGGAACCTCCGCCCTTGGCTCCCCACGTAAATCCGATACAAGTTGTTTATATCCCAGTAGCTCAAATCGCCCGGCCAGATCCTCTCTGATTTCCGGATCGATTGAGCCAAGTTCCAATTCCGACTGTAGTAGCGCTACGGCCGCACCGCTTGTGCCCGCGTCCAGATAAGAGTATACGCCCTCCAATAAGAGATCTTGCTCGCTTATCTCCGATATCCTATCTTCCTCCCCCAGAACTCTGAAAGAACGTAGATATACCAGCGATTTGCGCCAGTTTTTATCTTTGCGAACCGCCTCCCACTCCGCGCCGAGTCCCTCCATGGCAAGCGCATAACGTCCCCCGGTGTGTTTTCCGTCCCTCTCACGGCTGACTATCAGCGGCAATGCCCGCAAGTTTTCCCCATTCTCGATAAGCTCATCGATGTACTCAAGCGAGAAATCACTTATCGACCGTGAGTCAAGCTCAACGGAGCTGGAACAGGCACCAGAAAGTGCGAAAAAAAGAAGAATCGACGCCGCATTGGCGCAGGCAGCATTATTCTTACATTGCATAAGTTATAGTCAATTATAGTCAATTAACCCAGGATGACCAATCACCCGCAACCCAGGGAAGGAAATCGTCGGCGCTTGCCTCCGAAATAAACAGCTCGGAAGCCAGAATTTCGCCCGCGGGAAGGACAATCCGCCGAACATCTATCCATCCATCCAAGTCTAAATCCCAGATTTGAGTTTCAAGATGGCTCTTTAGGGCCCAATCACGAAGATATAGCGGGGATCCACTCATTCCAGGGGCCCACGCGATTCCCACCATGACTCCGTCTTCAAAACGTTCATATAACTCCCAAAGATACCTGTCCGGGCTCTCTGGATCCATGCGATACGAACGCCGGCCCGCGGCGGGAATCCCGTCCTGATAAACAATCTCCCGTGTCCAGAGAGGCCTCTCCGGATTACCATTGAGATAGCGTGTCTCCATCGCTCGAACCGGATATCCATCAACCAGAGAGCTTATCGCCTCGCCGCTTGTGCCATCCGGAAATTCGCTGCTGAACACCCGCACTGTCCTGGCGCCGTACCAGAGCCTGTCCTCGTTATACTCCCCTGAGGATGGAACGCCCCAAAACCCTGTTTTGCCCTCAATGTCCCATACAAAGGCTCCAGGGTTCATCGATATCTCTATCATCACTTTCCCGGTTATATCCCTTAGAGACGACACAACGGGGTATGCGTCCGCCTGGTATAACACCTCCAGACTGCCATCATTGATTAGCACTCTACCAGGATGCGGGCCATTGTATTTGATATGCCACTCAGCCAGACCATCCTGATTCATATCGATAGTGCGACTGACAGGTTTTCCATTCACCAACTCCAACAGCTCTTCCGGGTATCCATCATAGTTCAAATCGCCTTCCAGCAATCCGCTGAAATCCCTCAAAAGAAGATTCCCCGATTCACCCTGTACCGCCCGAATCTTCTTCAGCAATGTCAAATCATTTTGAAATTCGGGAGGGAGAATCTGTTCAGCTCCATTTCGTTCGGCCATCAGCAAATCCGTGACTTGCCCACTCAGTAAGCTTGAAAGCGCTCCCGTTCTATCAACATCGACAGCGCCATGGAGAATCCAGGGTATAAGCGCCTCCTCAAGTGTCAGATCCCAATAACGCCAGGCTGAATCGAGGGTTTGTATGGAGTCTTCATGCCCCGCCGCGATTGCCAGGGCTCTGAAATGGGTTCTGGCCTCCCCGGAAAGTTTGCCTCCAAGTCGAGCGATATCCACATCGGAATCCACAAGCGCTTCGCCGTGAATGGCCAGCTCGGCGGCCAGCTCCGAAAAGCCCAGATAAAGGGCGGCTCTGGCGGCGGCATAAAGCAGCAGCGCGTTTTCGCGCTGCCCCCTTGACATCCGCTGGTAGCGATCCAGCAAATTTCTGTAGTCTTTCAATCGCAGTGCCGTGGAGGCCCACAAGACGGCTCTTTCCTCATATCGTATAAGCTTGGAATATCGTTCATCAGAATCCAACGAGTCGCTTAGAAGCGCGTATGCCGCGGCGATAGACGACTCACCGCGTCGCATTGCCTCCGGCCTGAATCCGGCTAAAAGCAGTTTGGCTCGTAGATAAAGCATATCGCTGTCGGCGTCGTCGAACTCGGCTGCAATTCTCAATGCGCGATCCGCCTCTTCAAGCTGGCTCCCAGTTAAGGAATCGGCCCTCAGCAAGGCTTCGGCCCTTTCAAGCCAGACCCGCGAAACCTTCCTGTCGCTTCGTGGAAAGGCGTTTACCGTTGTCAAAACCAGTAGTAACAGAGCCGCCGAGCCCAGGCGTCCAATAACACATCCAGTGCGGCCGGTACAAGGTTTCATTCAGTGCATCCTTTGCCAGTCGGACCAGCCTTCAGCGCGATTACGAGTTATTGTCTCCAACTTCCGAATCGCCGTCAAAACCAGAGGCTGTGGCTGCTGTGCTCAGCTCCCGCTCCGATGGGAACTCAAGCCCCCAGAGCTTCCTGATATCATCATCGTCAAGGGTTTCCCTTTCAATGAGCGCCTCAGTGAGTGATTCCAGTTTTTCCCTCTCCCTTCTCAGAGTATCGCGGGCCTTATCGAGCGCCTCGGTGAGCAAGGCACGTATTTCACTGTCAATTCTGAGAGCCGTCTCATCCGAGTAGTCGGCATGCTGCGCGATTTCCTTGCCGATGAATATCGGCTCATCGGTGGTGCCCAAGGCGACAGGCCCGAGGCCGCTCATTCCCCATTCACAAACCATTCTGCGTGCTAGATCGGTGGCCAGTTTAATGTCCTTTTGAGCCCCTGTAGTAGTTTCGTTGTAGATTAGTTCCTCCGCCGCATAACCCCCATAGAGGATTACCAATCGCGCTTTCAACCAACCAACGCTCCGGCTGTATTCGTCTTTCTCGGGTAAGCTGGAGGTAACGCCCAAGGCCCTACCCCTTGGAATTATGGTAACCTTGTGAATTCTGTCCGCCTTCTCCTGAGTGTAGTGAAGAATCGCATGTCCCGCCTCGTGATATGCCGTCATTCGCTTGTCTTCTTCGCTCATCACTAGGCTGCGCCTCGCGACTCCCATGAGTATTTTATCCCGGGCCTCTTCGAAATCCACCATTTTCACACGCTCTCTACCAACTCTGCCGGCAAAAAGCGCCGCCTCGTTTACTATATTGGCAATATCCGCACCGGAAGAGCCGGAGGTGGCCTTAGCCAATATCGACAGCTTCACATCCGGATCGAGGATTAGATTTCGGGCATGAATCGCCAGAATGGCCTCTCGTTCCTTGATGTCGGGCATCGCGACAACCACCTGTCTGTCGAATCGCCCCGGCCGTAGTAGGGCGGAATCCAAAACATCCGGACGGTTTGTAGCGGCTATAACAATTACTCCCTTATCGGTATCGAATCCATCCATTTCCACAAGCAGTTGATTTAGGGTCTGCTCTCTCTCATCATGTCCTCCGCCATATCCAGCGCCCCGAGTGCGACCCACGGCATCCAACTCATCAATGAACAGAATGCAGGGGGCGTTTTTTCGACCCTGCTCAAAAAGATCTCTTACGCGACTTGCGCCCACTCCAACAAACATCTCGACAAAATTGGATCCAGACATGTGGAAAAACGGAACCCCAGCCTCTCCTGCCACGGCCTTGGCCAGCAGGGTTTTACCCGTACCTGGTTCTCCCATCAGCAGTACACCCTTGGGTATCTTGGCACCCAGTCTGGTGAATTTACCCGGATCCTTCAAAAACTCCACCACCTCCTGAAGCTCATACTTGGCTTCCATCTGGCCCGCCACGTCCCTGAAGACTACGTTTTTTCCTGAATTATCATATCGCTTCGCCTTACTCCGCCCGAAGCTTAGCGCGTTCTTTCCGCCATTCTGGATATTGCGATACATCCAGATAATTATTCCGAATAAGAGCAAAATCGGGAGAAGTTGCAGAAAAACATCACCGAAGGAAATTCCCTTGGAGTCTCCGGTAACCGAGACTCCCCCCTGTTCCAAACGCTGCAGCAACCCATCATCAAAATATGGTATCATTGTGGTGAAGCTTACCTTCCTGCCATTCTCGTCAAAACGTTTGCCGCGGATCTCTCTCATATCAATGATCTTCACTTCTTCGATGTTTCCCGACTGCAGCTCTTGAATGAATTGAGAATAGGTAAGACTTGAAGTGATATTGCCCCTCACCAGGGAGATTACAAAGAAAGAGAGAAGGGTGAGGCCAATTATTAGAACAATGGCCGTCTTGTTGTCCATATCGAACCTGTGATTGCCATTGTTACCGCTGTTTTTATCCGGCATTTAATCCTACTTTTTTACTCTTCACGATATGAATATAAACAATTTCTTTTCCGGAATCAGTTATTTCCTCTGAAAAGGGCATTTTTGTTTTGCGTTCCGGGGGGGGCACCACTTTCATTCCGTAGCCGCCAAAGCGTATTTCCAGCGGCCAGTGCCCTATACGGGAAGCGACAACTCCAGGATGGCTTAACCTTTGCAGCGATACAACAATGTCATAAGGACCAATATTCGCGGCGAAACCCTTTTCAACCTCGCTTCGGCTCAAGATAATTCTGCCTCCTGAATGCTCCAATGCATCCGGAGAATCAGCTTGACTCATTTCGATGAAACCATGTCTCCGAGTCAATTTGAAGCCATGAGAACACCAAATCCTTCGAGCATCGGCGGCCGCCCTCGCCTCCTTCAAAGTTCTCCAAGGAATCCGCCTATCGGGTATTGCGGAATTATCGAGATGGTTAAACGCGTCCCAAAGGGCAAGAGCCTTCGAATACTCCGATGCTGAATCCCAATCATCCCCGTCCCATGCATACCTGTCACACTCGGCGGTGAAAGCCAGTTCCTTGGAAGCAAGTCTCCTCAAAGCCAGCGCTGCCTCCTGTGATCTTTCCCCCAGCACACTTAGCGCTCTGGGCCATCCCGGGAAGATATCTGATATGAGAGGCATCAATTCATTCCGGATACGATTACGCTTAAATGTTTTTGAACAATTGCTCGCATCCTCCATCCAATCGATACCATTGGACAGCAGATATTCTCTCAGTTCCTCCCGTCTGAATCTCAGTAGAGGGCGCACCGCCTCTCCGCGCAGTGCCGCAATACCGCCAAGTCCCTCAGCGCCGGAGCCTGAGAGTAAGCGCATGAAGATAGTTTCCAGACTATCATCGGAGGTATGGCCATAAAAAATGTACTGTGCCCTACTTGCCCGCATATGTTCCCTCAGGAGCCGATGTCTCAGCTCTCGGGCCGCCTGCTCGGTACCGCATCCAAATCGCCTTCTGGTGTCGGAAACCGCGTTCTTGTCAGTCAATAGAGCATGAAAAGGGACATTGCGCTCCGCGCAGAGCCTTTCGCAGAAAGCATTCTCCATCTTCTCGGACTCTGAATCACGAATTCCATGAGTCACCCTTGCCGCTCCGCAATCAAGATGATACCCGGCCTTAACTACCAAGTCCAAAAGGGCGACTGAGTCTCCTCCCCCGGAGAGGGCTACGATACAACTGGAATCGGAGTCGACGCCCAGGCTCCGCAGCGATGCAATGAATCGTTCATCAAGTTCCACGACTATTGATTTCTTCCATAACTCTGGCGATAGGCTTGTACGAAAGCTCAAGTATTCCCCGGCTGGCTCGCATACACGCGCTGTCGATGCCGGCCTGTTCGTCCATGTCTGGCACGCCTAGCACATGATCAACCAGGGATGTGTCGGGTGGGGGGCGGCCCACACCGATGTAGAATCGGTGGAAATCTCCATGCCCCAAGGCTCCGATTACAGATTTCAAGCCATTGTGTCCCGCATTCCCACCCCCTCTTTTCATGCGACAGATTCCAGGCGCGAGATCCGCGTTATCAAGCACGACAATGAGTCGATCGGGCGCTGCCTTGTAACGCCGAAGCATTTGAGGGATGGCATCCCCGGTTCTGTTAATATATGAATTCGACCTCGCCAGCACCAGCGAATGGCGCCCCCGATCATCAGTCAATTCACAGTAGCTGTATTTGCGGAGAAATCCCCGCCGAAGTTCTCTATGCTCCTCATCCAAAACGAGATTCACAACATGATAGCCAACATTGTGTCGAGTTCGTTCAAATTCAGCTCCAGGATTTCCCAAGCCCATGACTACTATGGGATTCCTGCTATTCGGCACCGTCCTCGCTTCCGTCCTCGATTGTGATTTCCTCTTCAGTTTCCTCTTCCATCTCCGATGTAGGCTCCACCATTGCCTTGGCATGAGTGATAACTACCACGGTTAGATGAGAGTCGGCTCGAATTTCAACTTCCCTAGGCGCTGGAATATCACTGATATGTAAGGAGTCGCCAACCTCAAGTTGCGAAACATCAACCGCGAAAAACTCCGGAATGTCTTTGGGCAGACATACCACCTCGATTTCCTCAGTTTTCTGCTCAAGAATTCCGCCCTCTATAACTCCCTTCGGAGTACCCTCAAGATGAATCGGAATCACGGTGCTGAGCTTCTTGCCGGCGCGGATTGCATAAAAGTCAATATGCATGACATTGCCCGAAAGTATGTCCGCTTGAGTATCCTTCACCAATACTCTGTGTTCATCGCCATCCAGCTTCAAATCAATAACCGTGCTGCCCGAGGTATTCCGAAAATTGTGCGTCCATTCCCTGGCATCAACGCTGACGGCTTTTGGAACGCCATCGCCGTATAGAATGGCAGGAATTCTCCCGCTTCGTCTAAGCGCCCGGGTTGATCCCTTATTTGTCGCCTCGCGCTGACGCGCTACCAGCCGCATGTTTTCCACGATTTCGCTCACCTCCGCTATGCGTGAAAATCTAGGACGGCAGGAATCGAACCTGCGAATGCCGGGATCAAAACCCGGTGGCTTACCGCTTGCCGACGTCCTAATTGTAGCAACCGTTCCAATGATTTTTCCCGATTCTACTCCGCATCACCCATCTTCTCATACTCGGACAGAATTTTCTCCTGCAATTGAGTGCGGAAAGTCGTACTTATGGGGTGTACTATGTCCTTGTATTCACCATTTTTCGTTCTTCGGCTCGGCATGGCAATGAAAATCCCGTTCGTACCCTGAATGATTTTTACATTGTGGACGACAAAGGAATCATCAAAAGTCAGTGTGACATAGGCCTTCAACTTCCCGTCTGCAACAACTTTCCTGATGCGGATATCGGTAATTTCCATGTCCGTCCCTCCTTAAGAGAGGCTGCACAGCGCTGATTATAAATCGTATCGTCATTAACAATCAAGTACTCAAGCGGTAACCGGGATTGTTCCGTGTGAATTCTTACTGAACCAACTCGCGGGACGCTATTAATCCAAGCGACGTTGGCTACCTGTCCATTTCACAGGAAAGCTGTCCTGGCAGATGCTGAGCCCGGGGATCGCGTTTCACCGGCACTGTAGAAAACCTCGGATTCGAACCATCTTTCCTCCAGCGCATAGAAGTCTCTGGATACTGAGTCCATCAAACTGACAACGATATCGCCACCGTCAATTATCCACCACGAGCTCTCATAGGTTCTTTTACCTGTGAAACGGGTTTCTATTCCCAGTTCCCGCATCTTATTGATGATCGCCTCACCGAGTCCCTTCATGTGTATTCGGCTGGACACTGTTCCGATGACAAGATACGAAGTCCATGAACATACCCTGCTCATCTCTAAACCCATTACGTTTCCCGCCTTTCGCACAGTAAGCAGTTCACAGAGTTTCCGCGCCTTAGTTCTTGACGTATCGTCCATCAAAATCCCTTCCCAGAATAATCGTTACATCTACTGTTTCATCCCGCCTCTCATCTATCTGCGAGTGGATTTGCTCACAGCGAATCAATTCCGCCACCTGCTTCGCGGCCTCTGGATTTCCCTTTCTATCCAGCACAATGGTTCTACCATAGTCGCTGGGCTCAGCGTTCGCGATAGCGGCGATCTGAAAGCCGAAACTCTTATATAGCTGAGCCGTCCTGGATGCAAGCCCCGACAAATCAGTGCCGTTCAAGATTTCCACGTTAATCAACAGAGCATCGTCACCAAGAACATCCATTCTGGCGAGTGTCTTGTTAGTTTTCTGTACCATTTCCTTAATCAGATTCCCATCATAGAAGGGGAAAAGCACATTTTCGCCTTTGAGGCTACGCTGGTCGCCATTGATTCCCTGCATAACAAGGCGCTCGGAATCAATCGCAGCCAAGGTTTCCATGAGGGTAGACAGACTACGGTCATCAAGATTGGAATCAAACAGATCTCGAATGTAGGGAAATACCTCTGATGAAACAAGACGATTTCCATTGCCGCTTATGGAACGCAGCAGGGATTGGATAACCCTGTGCTCCCGCTCCACCCTTTCAGTTATTGATTCCTCCGCTGGCCTGTATTCCACATAGGAGAGCGCCTTGGCTCCGTCGAGTTTCACGCTTCCCGGAGGAAAAAGGTATCTGACACCATCAATTGTATCGTCAATCTCGTTGGGTATGAAAATATCCATCCCGCCCAAATGGTCCACCAAACGTTCGAAATCGTCCGAATCGAGACGGATTACAAATGAAATTGGGTATCCAAGCAAAGTCTCGACTGCATCCTGATAGGTTTCCAGATTACCAGGATTGTATATGGATTCCAATCTACCCACTTTGTCGATCACCGAGAGCAGAGTGCCGGTTTCAATGGGTATCGCTGTCAGGGCCGCGTTCCGTGTCTCCGGATGATAGTAGAGAACATCCGAAATAAGGGGCCTATTTCCATCATCAATCACGATAAGCATGCTGATTGTCGCACCCTCTTTAATCGCCTCTGTGAACAGATCTATTCTTAGGCTCAAGCTCGCCCATACAACCAAGAAGGCCACGAGAATCACAATCAATGCGAAGAACCAGGAAGCGTTTTCAGATCTACGCAAAGCCATAGAGCTTATTTCTTCCAATGTACTCGGCAACGGGAAAAGGTACCAGCCCGTCTATGCTCATACCATTTTCGATCCTCCACCTTATCTCGCTCGAAGAATGGGGTACTGGCGCATTGGGCAATCTCAAACAGGGATATCCAAACTCAACCTCCCTCTTCATATCCCGTCGAGCAAGAATGATATCCACTTCATCCATGAGTTTCGGAACTTCTTTCCAAGACGAGAAATCGCTCGCCAAGTCATCACCAATTATGATGCCCGCCCTGGAATCAAGTATTCCATTTTCCCTTAGTTCCCGGACAGTGTCGATACTGTGGGAAAGTCCGGCGCGGTATATCTCTCCCTCCCAAAGCTCGGCCCGGGGGAAATCTTGAAGGGCCAGTTTCAACATGGAGATACGATCCGCATCGTCGGCACCACGGGCCAGAATCTTGTGGGGAGGATTCGCAGCCGGAATGAACAGGATTCTTTGATAGCCAATCCCTACAACTTCCCTAGCTATCAATAAATGGCCGTAGTGAACAGGATTGAAAGACCCTCCAAATATCGCTGTTTTCACGAAACTTCATTGCTGAGTTCAAATATAAGATCGCGAAATCGTACCAAGCTTTCCGGCGAAAAAATGGATACACCGATAACCTCATCATCCGGAAACGCTTCAATGAGGGAATCCAAACTTATTCCCGACTCATCAAGATCGGTTTTGGACCCAATGATTACACTTGGTTTTTTCAATAGGCTGGAATCAAACAGCTCTATTTCCCTTTTGAGCACCCGCAGGGCATGAACCGGATCAGCTTCGCCCAAATCACTCATATAAGCCAGATATGCGGATCGGCTGATATGACGCAAAAACTTATGTCCCAATCCGGCCCCTTCTGAAGCTCCCTTGATAAGTCCCGGGATATCGACAATTATCTTCTCTTCCTCGCCTCGTCGGACTACACCCAGATATGGAGTCTTGGTGGTAAAGGGATAGCTGGCAACCTTCGATTTCGTCGATGTCAAGGCATTGATGAGGCTGGACTTACCGGCGTTTGGCATCCCCACCAAGCCAATATCCGCAATAAGCAGTAATTCCAGGGAGACCTCCCGCAGGGTGCCTGGTTTACCAGATTGCGCATACGTGGGAATCTGGTTTCCGGATGTTCGAAAATGCCAATTGCCCAATCCACCGCTTCCGCCAGCAAGGAATACCCACTCCTCACCCTCCGATTTCTTGTCAAAATCATGAAGCGCCTTTCCCGTGGACACATCCATCACACGGGTTCCCGGCGGTACAAAAATGACGAGATTGCCGCCATCCTTGCCGTGCATTCTCCTAGCGCCACCGGGTTCCCCGTTCTTCGCCTCATAAGAGGACCGTTTCCGAATGTGGGAGAGTGTCGCCAGATTTCGCCGGGAAACAAATACGACATCGCCCCCCTTGCCGCCATCGCCTCCGTCAGGCCCGCCCCGTGGAACATACTTCTCACGGCGAAACGAAACAGATCCAGACCCGCCATCGCCTGATTGGACCTTGAGGCGGGCCTCGTCAACGAAGGTGGACACAGCTTGTCAGCTGCCGCTTATAATTGACACCCGCTTCTTACCTTTCCTGAAATGGTATAAAACGGTTCCTGAAATTTTCGCGAAAAGGGTATCATCTTTGCCTCTACTGACGAAGTCCCCCGGATGCACCCTGGTGCCGCGCTGGCGAACCAAAATAGTGCCCGCGGACACAACTTGGCCGCCAAATCGCTTCACACCCAATCTCTTAGCATTGGAATCACGACCATTTCTCGAAGAACCGCCACCTTTTTTATGAGCCATCGTCAATCCTCTCCAATTTCAGCTTTATCGAATCCGGATACTCTCGCGCAATATCGGCAAGTCCCTGTAAAAGGGTATCGGTTACCCCGCGAAGCCAAACATCCGAATCCATGGGGCGCTTCTCTATCTCCACGGATAGCGCGCCTGGATTCTCCGCACCACCGTTAATCGTCCAGCCATCCAGCGATGCCACCAGTCTAGCCACCGAGCGCACCAGCAGCGTCGTCGCCGCACAGGCCGGATCCCCTCCCCTCCTCCAATATCCCGCATGACCGCTGAGATTCATCCGGTTCAGAGCACCCCGGTCATCAAGTACCACCACAACAGCAATCACCTCATAAAGGCCTAGCCGGCAATCTCGTTTACCCGGATAAGGGAGTAGCTCTGCCTGTGACCGAGGAAACGATGATACCCCTTGCGTTTCTTGAATTTTGTCACTCCAACTTTGGCTCCCCGAACTGTTTCGCCGACGGTTCCCAACACCTTGACTCCCTTGACATAGGGCCTACCGATCCTGGGACTCTTATCGCCTGAGATCATCAGCACCGTGTCGAATTCCACATTGTCACCCGTCTTCTTCCCATTGAGTAAATCCACTTTGATAAGGCTACCCTTCTCCACCTTGTATTGCTTCCCCAAAATCTCCACCAGAGCATACTTCATGTATTCCTCGCTGACAAAAATAGTTCCAGCCCACGACAGTCAAATGGCTCAAGATCGCGTTCATGCCGGCATCGTCCGCGATAACAGCCGGGGGGCTTCGTCCGGAGCCGCAGGCGCGGCAGCCTTCACGGATATAACCTCAAATCATGCCCATCACAAAGCCGCGGGGCGTCACGACACCCTAGACAAGGCGCCGTGGGTGGACGGACGGCAACCGGCAACGAGGCTTGCGAGCTCATCCCAGACGGCTTCCTCAGGAGCTGCCGGATTCCGAAGTCCCGCGCCACTTCTCCAATGACGAGCAGGTGGATTGACAGCATCTTAGGCCGAAAACTGTCACCAGGCTTTGGATGTCTTCCACCCCTTACCGTATTAATAGAACATTCCCCAGACTTAGTCTATAGCCCAATAGTCTAACACAGTTGCACGGCTCCGCCAACTTGTGTTCGATTTTTCTCGAAGCCTGGTGATGGCAGGATCGCGCGGAAGAATTCGGAAGCAGGGCTACATGGATTCGATAAAAGGAATGTTTAGAAGCCTGAAACCGTTTTTGAGCACTGTCAACACCGCGCGAGCGAGAGCTAAACGGGCTGCGGCAAGCGCCTTGTTCTCGGCTTTGGCAATCGAAACCTCATGGTAGTAGCGGCTGAAGTCTCTGGCAGTTTCGTGAAGATAGACGGCTAGAATCGAGGGATCCAAGGTTTCCGCGGACCTCGAAACCAAGTCGGGGAAATCGCCAAGTTTCCGGCATAATTCCCATTCATCGTCCCGATTGAGCAATTGCGAATCGGCATCCATATCCAACACCTCACTGGACGCCTTCGCAATCAGGCTGTTGATACGAGCGGCCGTGTATTGGAGGTAGGGTCCCGTGTTTCCGTTGAAAGACAAGGATTCCTCGGGATTAAAAATCATATCTTTCGTTGGCGATACCTGGAGAAGAAAATAATGAAGTGCGGCCAGCGCGATTTTTTCGGCAATATCCCGCGCATTCCCTACCAACCCTTCCCTGCCCTTTGATTTTATTTCGGCAAGCGCCAGGGTGGAGAGCCTGTCAATCAGTTCATCGGCATCAACCACCGTCCCCTCCCTGGATTTCATCTTCCCTTCCGGAAGATTGACCATGCCATATGAAAGATGCCTGAGCTTACTTGCCCAGGAATACCCGAGTTTATCCAGGAGATGGAAGAGAACTCTGAAATGATATTGCTGTTCACTGCCGACAACGTAGATGAGCTGATCGAAGGGCCAGTCTTCATAACGGCTGGTAGCCGTTCCCAAATCCTGCGTTATATACACCGTGGTGCCATCGGAGCGGAGCAGCACCTTTGTATCCAAGCCAATCTCGTCCATGTCGAAACAAATCGAACCATCGCTATCTTTATAGAATATACCCTTCTCCAAACCCTCCAATACCTGCGCGCGCCCCTGCAAATAGGTTTCGCTTTCTCGATAGATTCTATCGAAGCTAATTCCCGTCCTCCGGTAGGTTGCTTCAATTCCGGAGAGCGCCCATTCATTCATGGTATTCCATAGCTTCCTTACTTCCTCATCCCCGGATTCCCAGTCTCTAAGCATCTTCTGTGCCTTTCCCTCGGCCGATCCATCCGTTTTGGCCCACTGGACAAACCTCACATAGAAGTCACCCACAAATCTATCGCTCTTAACGCGGAGATTCTCGGGAGTTTCCCCATTACCAAATTTCTGGTATGCGAGCATTGATTTACAAATATGCACTCCGCGATCGTTTACTAGATTGACTCTTAGCACCTTGGCCCCTCTCGCGGAAAATATCCGCGCGCAACTCTCTCCAAGTATATCGTTTCTTAGGTGGCCAAGATGCAGGGGCTTATTGGTGTTCGGACTGGAATACTCGATCATCACCCTCTGCCTGCGGAGTTCGTTACCAAATCCCCAGTTTTCTCCCAAGGTGGAAATGCCGTCTAACAACTCGTCGGTGGCGGCTACCCTGTCCAGGTGTATATTCAGATAACCTCCCGCCGAATTGGCCCTGACACCCTCGTCAATTAGCTTTTCAGCCACGGTCTTGGCGATCACCGTGGGACTCAGTTCGAGATATTTGGCATAGGGAAAGAGCGGAAATGAGATATCGCCCATTGAACTCTCGGGCGGCCTTCCCACCCTCATGATGTCCGCGAAGTTGTCTGAGGCGTTCCCCCTCCTTGTTGCGAGTTCATGCAGTTCACTCAAAATCCTTGTGGTCCAGAATTCTCTTACAGCCGTCAATTGCAAATCTCCATTATGCCTCGCGCCCGGAAGGGTTCACTTCTCTTCAAATTCCAATAGTTTCTTGATGTTTTCCGCGCTGCAACTAAATACACTTCTAACTTCCTTTAAATTCTTCAAGAACATCGGATTCCCATAACCCCCTATTTCTGACATATTTGAAAGTGAATCATAGGTTCCCCCGCTGCCGCTCAAAATACCTTCCAGTAGATTTGACATTGTTTTCAAATCTCCTATCAGGGGCACAGTTATATTCTGACTTTCTCGATTGAGTTGGCCAATCAGTTCAAAAAAATGTCTTGAGGAGTCCACTCCTGAACTACTTTTCGCCCATAGGTTCGCAAGCCGAGTGCCGTACTCACCATCTGGATGCAATTTGCTTTCAAAACTACGAATTTTATCCGGAATTTTTATGAATCTATTGAAGATTTCTTCAAATTCCTTCCTATTGTCCTTTTTATAGAATCTACCGTCAATTCTAACTATATTCAGCGCATGATAGAGTTTACCTTGAAATATCTCCAAGAAAAGAACTCTCACAACGGCGGAACTCAATTCGTACCTGGGTTGGCAGTAGTCTGGAAATTCAGTCCCTCTGTATCCTGGAATTGAAGGAATTTCCGTCAATTCATATTGCTCCATTAGCTCTTCCAAAAGCTCCTGGATGCGTCTTTGGTCAGACCATTGGTGGAATTTCACATTGAGTCGCTCGGTCCAGAACTGTTTGAATATTCTAAACCAGTCGTCTACTCCCAGGGCGATAGTCGCTGTGTACTGAATATCCGCCGCCAGAGATTTGAGAAAGAGTTCCCAGGGAATGGCCAGGTTGGTCTTCCGTACAATGTTCAAAGCGTGAACTGCCCGGCTCATCCGTTCACGAAGTTCTTTTTCGAGCCATTCAGAATCCTCGCCGATCCCATCTTGCAAATCGAATAGAAAGATTGCTTTGAGCAAGGTGGAAGATGGAGGCGTTTGGAAAGCGAGAAGCACATCTCCGAGTTCCAGGAGCGGTGCTCTTAGCTTGTGAGTCGCCGCGCCGGCGACGATGCCATTCTCGCCCGGCGGGAAGAGTTTCAATATGCGGTCATAGGGAAATCTGGCCAGGGATCTCAGTTGAAAAAGAGCCTTTGTATGAACATTCATCCGCTTATGCTGAGCGGGACTGATGTCGTTCAATATGTCGTCAAATTTCGAAAACAACAGTTTTTTTATTCTGGAATGGAGGACATTCGGTGCGTCGTCACCTCCTGGTATCAATTCTGTTTCAAGCCGAGTTTGAATATCCTCAAATTCCAATTTCCCCAGGAAGGCGTAGAACTCACCCTTGTCATTCTCCAAGGCTCCAGCTATGGGGTTTTTAAAGACTTCCATGGCCGAACGTAGCCTTACAACCACCTGGTATAGTTCTGAATTCACCAAACCTCTTCTAAGGTCTAAGAGTCCTGGAGCCAAGTGGACAATCCTGCGGCGAATTCTGCGAAGAAGGAATCTCTCTGTCGCCTTATTTCTGTCTATACCCGACAGTAAGCTCAATACGATGATCTGAAGGCGTGCAAATATGGAAAGCCGGGCGAATTGCCTCTCTGGTATGTACGGTTCATCGCTGGAGCTGATACCCTTGTGCAAGGGTTCCGATTTATACGACTTGCCAATTCTCGCTAATAGAGCCCGCCTCTCTTTCCCTGAGATTTCCTTAGCCAATCGATCAAATACAGACTCCATGGGTGACAGAATAAACTATTGTTTTCGGCAGTTGAAGCTAAAAATGGTGGGGAACCCACGGAAGCGTATATTTTCAGTATTTTGTCTCCGGCAAACTCGTGAGCGCACGGAAAATCGAATACGCGGAGGCGATGACCGACAACAAGCCTGTTCGAGCGTTCCATGCAAGTTAAACGCTTCATCAAGGACAGATGAATCATCCGCATCAGCGCCATGGTTTATAGTCCCTAGGGGAATCGAACCCCTATTTGAAGAATGAGAATCTCCGGTCCTAACCGTTAGACGAAGGGACCCTTATTTCGATTCAAACTTCCCGGGGAGGACTCGAACCCCCAAAGGCAGAACCAGAATCTGCAGTGTTACCAATTACACTACCGGGAACTGTTCGTTTCGCAGTGCAATCTATATCAGGAGACAGGGACTAGTCAAGTTCTCGTATTAGCAGCGGTACCGCCTCGAATTCAGTCTCGCCTCAAGATTACAAGTTCTCGTTGCTATAGTCGATAAGTGTCGTAACTCTCACTCCCTGAAGCTTCGCCTGAAAGTTCAGGAAGGACAGTCCAATGACACCGAAAACGTTTTTTACCTTGGCGCCGCCCTTTTCAAGGATGGTTTTCGCCGCGCTTAACGTGCCGCCTGTTGCAATAAGATCGTCAATTAACAGCACTTCTTTTCCTCTCGGAATATCGGATTTGTGAATTTCAACCGCCTCCATGCCATATTCCAATTGGTAATCCTGTCTCCAAGTTTCACCGGGCAGTTTGCCGGCCTTGCGAACGAGAATCAAAGGTATGCCGAGTCTATCCGCAAGTGGCGCGGAAAAAATAAATCCACGAGATTCAATACCGGCCACTGCGGCAACCTTTGAGTCTTCATATATCTCCACCATCCTGTCTACGCAGTAACTGAAGGCCTGAGGGTTTGTCAATATACTTGTAATATCGAAAAACAATATCCCTCCCTTGGGATAGTTCGGGATTTTACGAATCACTTTATCAAGATCAAACTCGGATTTCATGGTCATCTCCTTTTGACTGCCTTCTATTACAGTCGACCTCACATAATGCCGCCTTGAGGAGAACGGCGGTCGATATAGACTCCGGTGGATTCGGCGGCATTTGGGCATAGGTTGCTTTCCTCGAACCCATGGGCCGGTTCGCGGATCGGTAGATTTTGGAGAGCGAGCTTATGGATAGGGGCATCTGAATTTCGAGACTCGGGCCTGGGCATTCAGCCCAAGGCTCGACCGTTTCCCCTCAAGGAGCAGGTGGTATCCAAGTCCAGCTATCATCGCCCCATTGTCAACGCAAAGAGCCGGCGATGGAAAATACACCTTGAGCGAAGGGTTCTCGCCGACAATGCGTCGCAGATAGCGGTTAGCCGAAACACCGCCTCCGAAAACTACGCGATTTATGCCGGTATCCTCCGCAGCCAATTCAAGTCTGCTTACCAACATGTCGATTGCCGCTTCGCGGAAAGACGCCGCTATATTCGCCAAACTGGCTTTCGCTCCCCTGGCGCGGAATTTCTCAAGCTGATTGATGGCGGCGGTTTTCAACCCGGAGTACGAGAAATCGTATCGCCGCGCGCCCAACCTGGGCCGGGGGAAATTGAAGGCACCGGAATCTCCGTTTTCCGCTAGAGCATCCAGTTTGACACCGCCGGGATACCCCATTTCATAGTGCTTCGCCACCTTGTCGAAGGCCTCTCCACAGGCATCGTCGATCGTAGCGCCTAGAACGCTCACTTCATCCGGCGATTCCGCCTTGCACAGTATTGTATGCCCCCCTGAAACTATCAGGCCCAGATATGGATAGGCGATTTCATTTTCAAGATGCGCCGTATATAAATGCGCCATAATGTGGTCTACTCCCATCCAGGGCTTACCCGCCGCCCAAGCCAAACCCTTGGCATAGGAAAGTCCCACCAGAAGAGAGCCGATAAGTCCCGGTCTGTATGTAACGGCAATGCCATCTATTCCCGCTTCAAGCGACAGACCTGAGGCTCCAAGCGCGCGAGAGGTCACCAAGTCAATCCATTCAACATGCAATCTCGAAGCTATCTCCGGAACAACGCCATTCCACGGAGCATGCCGCTCAACTTGGCTCGCGACAATGTTCGACAGTATGCTTCTGCCGTCAGCGACAACCGCTACCGAGCATTCGTCGCAACTTGTCTCTATTCCCAATATGTTCATTGGACTAACACTATATTGAAAAGAATGAGAGAAGCCAAGTTTGGAAGCCGGTGAAATGTGTATGAAACAGTCTTCCCAAAAGGCGCGAACGGATTTGGCAAGTTGGGAGAACCTTATACGAGAGTGGAAGGCCTGGAAGGCAGATTAGGAGCTCTCGGGACCGGTTCGCCGGACTTCGCCGTCAGACCGCCAATTCAGCTATATATGAATTGGCGAACCGGTTTGGCTTTTTTTCTTAACTTCTCCAGGGCTCTGATTGCAATCTGCCGAGCGGATTCAGAGGATATCCCCATCCTTTTGCCAATCGAACTCAAGGAGAGCCGCTTCTCACGATTAATCGCGAATCGATATACCAGAATTCTACGCTCGTGCTCTCTCAACATGCTTAGAAAGCGCATGGCTTCTTCCTTAAGAGCTCTTTCGTTCAGAACTTTGTCCGGATTATACGAATCATCCTCCAGCGTATCAAGCAAGGTATTACCACCGCCATTGATTGTAGCATCCAGAGATACAGTGGAATACGCTGAACCAATGAGCGAAACAATCTCAGTTCTATCCATATTCGTATGAACGGAGAGTTCCTCTACGCTGGGATTTCTGCAGTTCTTCTGTGAAAAATCCTCACTGAACCTTTGGATACGATTCAGTATTTCCTCCTTCCGATAAGGAATCCGAATCGCCCGTTTCTTGCTGCACAAGACGCGGCGTATGGCCTGCTTGATCCAGTAGGATGCGTAGGTGCTGAATCTGATATTCCTTCGATAGTCGAATTTTTCCGCCGCTCTCAACAAGCCGGTGTTGCCCTCCTGAATCAGATCCATGAGACACATTTCGGGGCAAACGAAGGATTTCGCAATCTTCACCACTAAACGGAGATTCGCATTGACAAGGGTGACAAAGGCCCCCTCATCACCTCTCTTAATGCGACGGGAGCATTCCAGTTCCTGCTTGTGGTCAAGCAGCGCAAAACGACTGATTTCTCTAAGATAGGAACGAAGCGCAAAGTTCGAATCGTCACCCAACTTTTTCATATCCACCATTACGGAAATATACCGCAAGTTACGTGCCAAAATTGCGATGCTGCTATGAATCACAATATTTATATATGCCAGAAAAAATTAAACTCACAGTGACGGCGCAAGGCCTATCTTCAAAACAGATGATGTATGCTTTTTTGTAACATCAATAGTCTATTAATGCCACAAAGTCGCTTCCACCAAGCCGGTATCACGTCCCCCCGTTGGAAGGCTCCATTTTCACAGAGTCATATCAACACCGCTACCGGGCAAATAGTCCGAAAGTTCTCTGTATATCATCTCGGCGATACCAAGATTGGCCGTCTTGCTGATAGTTTTCGCATACTCGTCATACAGTCTGTCCTCGAAAAGCTTTTCGCCGGCGTTTTTTGGAATCAGGCTATCATTGCCGAGCGTGTCTCGCATTGAATCTAGAACTATCTTGACAAATAGAGCCTCGAACTCTCCGCTGAGCGCCCGAAGTTCATCCTGGCTGTCGACATTCGAACGACGGGCCAAACCGGCCATCTTATCGGTCATCCTATTCTCTTCGTAGATTACTCTTCCACTCTGCAACGGCCCGATGTCCATTCCACAAGCCTCCTATCGTTTCAATCCATTTGCAGTACCCAACATCGAATCGGAAGTTTGGATCGCCCTGGAATTGAGTTCATAGGCTCGCTGGGCGACAATCATCCCAACCATTTCCTTAACCACTGACACATTCGACATCTCAAGAAACTTATGATGGAGCTTGCCCATGCCCTCCATGCCCGGCATCGCTCTGACGGCGTCCCCGGACGCCTCGGTCTTCACAAAAAGGTTCTCACCAATCGCTTCCAATCCGGCGGCATTGACAAAGCGGAAAAGCATAATCTGTCCCACGGCGATGGGATCCTCCTGTCCCGGAATTCTAACGGTGACCCGTCCCTGCTGACTCACCGCCAAGCTCTCGGGCAGATAGTTCTCCGGTAGAACTAATTCAGGCAACAGGCGATACCCATTCGAGTTGACAAATTGACCATTGGAATCAATCTTGAACGATCCGTCCCTAGTGTATCCGATGCTGCCGTCCATATTTAACACGCGAAAAAAACCCTCGCCGGCAATGGCCATATCACCAAGTCCATCGGTTTGCCGCAACGAGCCCTGTGTAAAAATCCGCTGAGAGGCGCCAACTCGAACTCCGTGGCCCACCTGAATCCCCGTGGGAGTGACAGTGCGTTCTGTGGCCGGCGTTCCAGCTATGCGCGCGTTATGATAAATCAAATCCTCAAAATCCGCGCGCAGCTGCTTATATCCGGTAGTATTCACATTGGAAAGGTTGTTGGAAATCGTATCAATATTGAACTGCTGCCCATGCATTCCCGTGGCAGCCACCCATAACGATCTCATCATACTAAAATACTCCTAACAGAAAAAATCTCACCAGCCGCATTGTCCGTCGCCCGGCGCCTAATATTTTGCCGCCTGGCTTATCAGGCGGCTCAGCAAAGAATCGTGAGTCAAAATAACTTTCTGATTCGCCTCATAGGCCCTGTTCACCTCGATCATATTCACCATCTCCGTTACCGGGTTCACATTGGAGCCTTCGAGGAAACCCTGCAAAACGCCCGGTCTATCCGATTCCTCCAAATCACGAGCGAATCCGGAATTCTCATTCTCGGTCCAGAAGCTCGTGCCCTGCTTTTGCAGGAATCGCCGTCGCGGGAAATCCACAACCCTGATAGTGTCAAGCAGCTCGGCATCGGCCTCCGTCGTCTCCCTCTCCCAAATCCTGCCCAGTTTGTCAATCGAAACAAGATCCTTGCTTATCCGGATGATGCCCCCCTCCCCGAGCACCGGAAACCCATCCTTGGTTTCCAAAATCCGTTCCTTACCGAGCCAGAAAGACCCATTGCGCGTATAGCGGAGTCCCTGGGGCGTGTCCACCACAAAAAATCCCGCATTGTCGAGCGCCAAATCGAAGGTATTCTCGGTAGTCTTCAAGGAGCCTTGTTCGAACACGGTATACGACTCGTTATACTCCACACCCGTTCCCAGTTTCCCCACAAGCGGCGCCACATCCACGCTTCCAGCGGGAAATCGGAACACTCCATCGTCTTCGAAACGTCGGATAAGAAGTTCTGGAAACGCCTTATGAACTGAGATATCCCGCTTGTATCCGTTCAAATCGACATTCGCCAAGTTGTTTGACAATGCGTCCAAGCGGTGTTCCTGGGCACGCATGCCGCTCGCACCCGTGTACAAGCCTCTAATCATCCAAACAGCTCCTCGGTGATAATTCGGAAAACCATACACCTATCATCGGAATTACTCCTTCCAACTTGACAATGAGGTGGAAGAGGGAGCCAACCCCTGGCAGTCGCATTCCCACCTGCCAGCGGCGGCCGCGCTAACGGAATTTGCCGGATGCGCTTGTTTCAGGAATCCGCCGCTCTCACATTCCTTAATATCGGAAGCGGCCGCGGCAGCAGGCGAAAAGAGTCGAAAACAAAGTCGGCGGCGGGATTTCTTCACAAAGTGATTGACGGACAGGCGCTAACCTTATCGAATACAAATACCCCATCATGAACGGTTTCAAACAACTGAGCACACATCTAAGGGGCAGGCGCTTACTCTATCTCTCCACATTCGCCGCCGCCGCCGCGGCCTCGTTTTTCGGCCTGCTGCAGCCCCAGATTATCGGCATAGTTATCGACGTTGGTATCGGGGGAAAATCATGGACTGAAGCCCCCTGGTTAACCGCGCAGCTCGAGAGGATCAGCTCACGAAATCTAATCCTGCACGGAGCCCTATTGTCAATAGCGCTGATGGCTATTTCAGGGTTTTTCATGTATCTCCAATATCGGTGGTCGGCCATTGTCGCCGAGGATACAGCCAAGAAAATAAGGGAACGCCTCTACGCCCACTTACAAAACCTCGACTACGAATATCATACTACGAAGTCCAACACGGGCGATTTAATTCAGCGATGCACCAGCGACGTGGATACAATAAGGAATTTTCTGTCGACACAGACCGCCGAGGTGGGAAGTGGTATATTTCTTGTGATAACAACCGCGGTGCTTATGGCTTCGTTGAACAAGCCCCTAACCTTTTTCGCGATGGCCGTCTTTCCCATTCTATTTCTTTTCGGCTATATATTTTTCTCGAAGGTCAAGATTCTTTTCAGCGCGGCAGATGCAGCCGAGGGTGATTTGAGTGGCGCCCTCCAGGAAAACATTCATGGGATTCGGGTAGTCAGAGCCTTTGCAAGAGCGGTTCATGAGATTGGAGTGTTCGATACGAAGAACATCGAATATCGAGACAAGTCCTTTTATGTAACAAGACTTCTGGCCTGGTACTGGTCGATTTCGGATATGATTTGCTTTGTTCAAATAGGCATCGTCATGGCCGTGGGAGGCTGGTGGGCGGCTGAAGGAAGAATAACTCTAGGTACCGCCATCGTTTTCTTCACATACGTAGGCCGCCTCCTCTGGCCTGTCAGGGAAATGGGGAGAACCCTGACTGAAATGGGCAAGGCGATGGTATCGCTGGGACGCATTCAGGAGGTGCTCGATATCCCCTCCGAGAGAGAAACTGGCGATTATCAGAGGGAGATACAGGGGGAAATAGAATTCAGGAACGTCAGTTTTCAGTACAGGAGCCAGCGTCCTATATTGAAAAACATAAACTGCAAGGTTAGACCGGGGGAGATTGTCGCCATACTTGGGCCGACCGGTTCCGGCAAGAGTACACTGGTGCATCTGCTTCCGCGCCTATACAGGCCCAGCGGGGGCCAAGTTCTAATTGACAGTGTCGACACTGGTAGTTGGCGGAGTGAGAGTTTACGGAGCCAAGTGTGTATCGTTCTCCAGGAGACTTTCCTGTTCAATCGAAGCCTGCGGGAAAACATAGCCCTGGCCGTGCCCGATGCCACGGATGAGCTGATTGAAGCCTCGGCGGAAACCGCGCATCTTAAGGCGGTAATTGAGGATTGTGAGGACGGTTATAAAACTCTGGTTGGAGAGGGCGGTGTCACACTCTCTGGGGGACAGAAGCAAAGGGTTGCCATAGCGAGAACCCTCACTCGACTTCCCAAGGTTATCATCCTTGATGATTCCTTCAGCGCTGTCGATGCCCAAACGGATGCCGATATCCTGGCGGAACTCAAGAAATGCTTCGCCGATTCAACCATCTTCATAGTGACGCATCGCGTGAGCACATTGAAAGAAGTGGATCGCATTCTGATACTCGAAAATGGCTGTATCACTCATGAGGGTTCCCACGAGGAATTGATTCTGGGAGACAATTTATACAGGCGAATCTGGGATATCCAGAATGCTCCGTTGGAATCGGGCTCAATATGAACTTCCATTCAGAGAAAAAACTACCTTTCAACTCTCTTCCCTGGCGTAGGCTGTTTCGATTTGTCAACCTGCGTGGAAAACATGTATCCGTGATGATTGCTCTGATGATACTCGTCGCGGCTATAGAGGTGCTCCAACCGTTTATTGTCGGCTGGCTTGTAGATAGAGTAATCATCCCTGAGAATTTCGAATACATGTACCTATTCGTCATCATATTTGGCGCGCTTGGAATCATACAGGCGGCAAATATCTTCGCTTTCATCGTGATTGCGGGGAAGATGGAAGTTGGTATATGCTACGACATCCGCAAAGAGGGCTTTAAACGCCTGCAAGAACTCAGTTTTTCGTATTACGACCGAACCCCCACCGGTTGGATCATGGCAAGGATGACCTCGGACATAACGAAACTGGGAGACGTCGTTGCCTGGGGTTTGGTTGACATCTCCTGGGGTTTGGCCTACATGCTGATAATGGCGGTTACGATGTTCGTTGTGAATTTTCGCCTCGCCATGGTAAGCCTTTCTGTTCTTCCGCTCCTGGTTATAATGGCTCTTTGGTTCCAGAAGAAACTCTTGAGCGGCTATCGGAGGATTAGAAGTGTCAATTCCCGCCTAAGCGCCGGATACAGTGAAGGCATTGATGGTGCTCGTACTACGAAAACACTGGTTCGCGAGAAAAGGAGCACAGCGGAATTCGAGAAAATAGCGGGTACTATGAGGCAGCGCACTGTTCGAACCGCGACTGTTTCAGCCTTCTATTTACCGGCGGTTCTGACCTTCAGTGCGGTTGGAACCGCCCTTGCCCTATGGCGCGGGGGCAACGCCCTACTGGCCGGAACGGGAATTACCTATGGAGCATTGGTTTCCTTTGTTTTTGCCACAGCCGGCTTCTTCGAACCTGTGATGGAACTGAGTCGAATCTTCGCTGACTTGCAGTATGCACAGGCCTCGGCGGAGAGGGTTCTTTCCCTGTTGGAGGAAGAACCGGACATCAGAGACGCGGGAACACTGGATGTTTCGGAGTCAAGTCTGTCCGGAATCAAGGGGACGGTTGAGTTTGACTCGGTTGATTTCCAATACAGGATTGGCGAGACGGTGCTCTACGATTTCAATCTCAAGGTTCGGGCGGGGGAGACTCTCGCGCTTGTAGGGGAAAGCGGCGCCGGAAAAAGCACTGTCGTGAATCTGCTTTGTCGCTTCTATGAACCTACCAGGGGGCGTATTTTGATTGATGGCATTGATTATCGAAAGCGCTCTCAAGCTTGGTTGCAATCCAGTCTGGGTTACGTCCTACAAACCCCCCACCTATTCAATGGATCTGTTATGGAGAACATTCGCTATGGCAGGTTGGAAGCCTCCGACAATGAGGTGATTGAGGCGGCCAAGCTGGTTGGAGCACACCATTTCATACTGAATCTGCTGGATGGCTATGCATCGAATGTGGGAACCTTGGGCGCGAAGCTGAGTGTGGGCGAGAAGCAGCTGATTTCCTTCGCTCGTGCAATCCTGGCCGATCCGGCGATTTTCGTGTTGGACGAGGCGACCAGCAGCGTGGATATACAAACTGAGGAGAGGATTAGAAAAACTATTAACAGGGTATTGAAAAGGAGAACCAGTTTTGTAATTGCTCATCGGCTTTCCACAGTTCGAGAGGCGGATAGAATTGTGGTGCTCTCCAAGGGAAGGATAATCGAGGAGGGGACGCATGAAACGTTAAGTCGGCGTCGTGGGGCTTATTGGGAGCTCTACACAAGGCAGCTTAGACTGGAGAACGAAGCTAAGCTGCTCGAAAGTTAGAGAGGTATCTCAGTACAAGCCTCCTCGGTTTTGTTCTCATACATATGAAACTCACATAGCTGCCGGCTTTTCACATGTGTCAGATCTCAAAGTGACTAGTGATGCGTTTAACAGAAATACCAGGCATGGCCTTCTGGAATTCCATCTGGCGCAACTTGGAGACGCCTTCCCGTTTCAACAGGCCCGCGATGGCGGCGCGTGGGGCTTTTTCATTAGTTTCTTTTGAGCAGGCAATCTACTTGAGTCCTGGCAACCAGGGGCGTATCAATATGAGGAGGTGGGGGGAAGTTCAAGCATCATGAGGCAGAATGAAGCGCCGGCTTCTTGAGCCACCTGGACAGCGAATCACAAGTCTTGGATGAAAACCAAAAAT
>Ga0056110_100050_pt1 | contig 37312 bp, 34 predicted proteins | sample WorMetloBBELIZE1_FD_83873 | JGI IMG/M metagenome (GOLD analysis project Ga0056110, IMG submission 83873) | Marine gutless worms symbiont microbial communities from Max Planck institute for Marine Microbiology, Germany - Olavius longissimus B... ... | reverse complement strand
CTTTAATAAAATTAACTATAAGTAGTTATAAGCGCTCATTTTGAATTTGAGAGGCCAGAACTAAGAGCAAGATCGACTGAAGGTTGTCTAGGGTTGTATTTAAGAAGAGCATTAGAGGCTAAAAACAAAAAAAGAGGCGTAATAACGCCTCTTTTTTTCGCTTGATAACCTTTAGCGTCGACGACGTCCACGCGTTGGATATTCTGAGTCATCTGATGGCTGACCACTTAATGGTGGAATCTTCTCTTTCCCCGCCAGTTTCTTCTGCAGTGAAAGCATCAACTCAGCTTCGGCTTTTGGTAGTTCGCACTCTTCAATCAGCTCGTTGATATCAGCGCCAAGCTGTACCATTTTAGAAGCGCGACTGTACAAGCGACCATCAGTATCAGCGTGTTCGAGTTCGCGAATTCTCTCGTTTAAGTGCTGAATAATGTCTTGTTGCTCGGTCACTTTTTGTCCAAGACCAACAACAACCGAGCGCACTTCGAGTAACTGCTTACTCAACTTTTGCACTTCTTTATCTGCGTGTCGAGATTGAGCTCGTTGTTGATCTAACTGCTTTTGTAACCCCGAGCGAATCCGCAGTTGCAAAACAACCAATACCAACACGATAAAAGCAACGCCACCCGCAAGGAATGGGGCAGATAAAAGAGTCTCTTCAGCCATCATCATTCAGCCATTAAAGGTGAGCCATCTCGTCCCACTCGTCATCTGTTAGCAGCTTGTTCAAATCCACAAGGATAAGAAGCTTGCCGTCACGGTTGCTCACACCCTGGATGAACTTCGCACTCTCGTCGGTACCAACTGAAGGCGTCGTATCAATTTCAGAAGAACGCAGATAAACGACTTCTGCCACGCTATCTACTAAGATACCAATCACTTGACGCTCAGACTCGATCACAATAATACGAGTGTTGTCGGTGACTTCGCCTTCCATCAGGCCAAAACGTGAACGTGTATCGATAACAGTAACTACATTACCGCGTAGGTTGATGATACCAAGTACATAATCTGGTGCACCTGGAACAGGGGCAATTTCAGTATAACGAAGTACTTCACGAACTTGCATTACGTTGATGCCGTACGTTTCTTCTTCTAGCTGGAACGTCACCCACTGAAGAACTTCGTCATTCGATGCATCTTTCTTCACTTCTACTTCAAAAGCTTGAGACATAGTTAATCCTCGTTAATGTCGTTCCCGACTTAAATCTAATTCAGTGATTTGACATCTAAACCGGCGTTTAGCATGTCAATGAGCGCCTGGACATGAATTAAGGCACACATTTTTTCTTTTACCATGCCCGCTAGCCAAGGGCGTTTACCCGCCTGCTCACGCCAGCGAACCTTGTCGATATTAAGCGTTTCAGTCCCCATTAATTGGTTACTGGCCAACCCCCACATGCTCTCACCAAGCATGACGACATATTTGTAGTTATCTTTATAGCTATCATCACGAAGCTTATCTGCCATCACCCATTTCGCGGTATCGACGACATCAAACTGTTGCTCGCGATTTGTTTGTAGCCCCAAATACCAGGCGGGTTTTCCTATCAAATGGTTAAGCTCGCTAATGCGATGAATACCACCTAACTCATCAAGAGGTACAGCAAACGTGACACCATTCACATCAAAGTAAAGAACTTGGAAGTCCTCACTTCGCTTCGTACTCTCCCAGGCCGTTGGTATATCGGAATCTGCTTGTGTTTCGAGTTCAGTATCGACGTTCGATTCTATATTGATACTTTGTTCGATCACTGCGTGAGGTTCATCCACCTCTGGTTGAGCTTCCTCAAAAACTGGCTCATCAATCACCCAGTCCTGTATTTCCTCAACACCCTGAAGCTCAGGCACCTCACTAAAGGTTTGTACCTCAGGCTCAGCCGCTTTTATCTCTGCTGCAATATCAATCGTATTTTGTTCAAGAATACTATCAATATCCAACTCAGCCACTGGGTTGCTTGCTTCAAGCTGACTTAATAGCCTTTGAACATCTTCCAGGTTTGGAGCTTCCAACTCTGGCGGATATGTTTCTTGAAACTGGTACGTTTCTGGCTCCGAGTATTGTAGCTGCAATTCTGGCTCTGGCTCTGGCTCTGGCTCTGGCTCTGGCTCTGGCTCTGGCTCTGGCTCTGGCTCTGGCTCTGCAGATGATACCTCTTGAGCCAACAGGTCAAGGTCTTCCTCAAGAGTCGTTATTTCAGTTTCATCATCCAGTAATGCATTAAAGTAGTCATCAAGTGCTTGTTCACTGGACAGCACATCATTACTGCTCATCGAACGCCAACCTCTCCAGGTAAATCAGTAGCTGTTTATAGGCAAACACACCACGGCTACCAGATGCAAAATGCGAAGCTGGCAAGTGCTTTAAACTGGCATCGCGGAACTTGGTATCAATAGGCACCGCTGAGGTCCACACTTGATTTGGGTAATCTTTTTTCAGTTGCATCAATGTCTGCAATGACGCTTTCGTGCGCTTATCGTACATGGTTGGGACGATAGTCACTTTGAAACCGCCCGGGCGAGATTTTTGCATAATGGTTAGCGTACGCATCATGCGCTCTAGACCTTTCATTGCCAAAAACTCTGTTTGAACAGGAATCAAAATTCGGTCACTGGCTGCCAACGCGTTCACCATCATCACGCCAAGGATTGGCGGACAGTCAATCAACACATAGTCATAGTCTTGTGAGACAGTTTGCAGCGCCCGTTTTAAGATTAATCCCATACCACTGCGATTACCCATTACGCGATCAAGCGTGGCAAGGGACATATGCGCGGGAATGATATCCATTCCTTCCAGCTCTGTTTCTAAAATCAACGGCTTAACCGTCTCACGAGAAAACGTCTTCAACTGGAATAAATCAAATAGGCTCGAAGTTACTGCATCAGGATCATAACCGAGATAAGTAGTCAGTGAGGCGTGAGGATCAGTATCAACCATCAATACTCGATGGCCTTTCTGGCTCAATAAGCCCGCCAATGTCACTGTTGAGGTGGTTTTACCCACGCCTCCTTTCTGGTTAGCTACACTCCAAACAATCATGATGAATCCTAAGCTAGGCCAACTTCCACCAACATGCGTTCAGCAATGCGGTCAAGCGGTAAATCTTCTGAAGAAATGCCTGCTTTAGCAACCGCTTGGGGCATGCCATAAACAACACAACTTTCTTCATCTTGTGCCCAAATTGTTGAGCCTGAAGACTTCAACATGCGAGCGCCCTCACGACCGTCTGCACCCATGCCTGTCAACACTAAAGAGAGCACTTTGTCGCCATATACTTTTGCGGCAGAACCAAAAGTCACATCCACACATGGTTTGTAGTTCATGCGATCACCGCCATCAATAATGCGAAGACGAGCAGCGCCCGCTCGTCCATCTACCATCATTTGTTTCCCACCTGGTGCAAGGTATGCCACACCGGGCTGTAACACATCGCCATCTTGTGCTTCTTTCACTTGAATCTTACACAAGGTGTTCAAACGACTGGCAAACGCAGCAGTAAACGTTGCTGGCATGTGTTGAATCAATACAATCGGATGCGGATAGTTCATCGGCAAGCGCGTCAGAATTTTTTGTAGAGCAACGGGGCCACCTGTTGATGTGCCAATTGCCGTCAGTTGATACTTCTTACCAGAAGCACGGTACTTTGTCGCAGCAGGTCGAGTTGGTGTTGGAGTCACAGGTGAAGCCGTTCTTGAACCTAATGATCGAGTAGTCGTGCTGGTACTCGCTGTTGGGCGAGCGATAGGTCGACGCATGAAAGCGCGCTTCGAGGCAATCTGAATCACACGCTGTTGAAGTAATGACACCGCTTCTTCACGGTTACGCGCAATGTCCTCAAACTTTTTCGGTAAGAAGTCCAATGCGCCCGCATCTAGCGCATCAAGCGTAGCTTTCGCCCCGTCGTGGGTCAGGGACGAAAACATTAGAATTGGCGTTGGAGCAGCGGCCATTATTTCACGTACAGCTGTAATGCCATCCATCACTGGCATTTCAATATCCATCGTGATGACGTCAGGTTTGAGAGATTTGGCTTTCTCAACCGCCTCTCTACCATTTACCGCAACGTCAATCACTTCTAGGCGCGATTCTGAGTTGATGATTTCGCTCACGCGACGTCGGAAAAAACTCGAATCATCAACGACTAGTACTTTAATCGCCATCTTATTCCTTTTAATAACGTCAGCTTTGCTTAAAGGCGTGAAGCCGCAGCATATCGCTTAAGTAAATCAGGCACATCTAGAATTAATGCAATATGGCCATCGCTAGTAATTGTCGCACCAGCCATACCTGGAGTGCCTTGTAATAGATTATCGAGTGGCTTAATAACCACTTCTTCTTGACCAATAAGCGTATCCACAACAAAACCAACGCGCTGGTTACCAATCTGTACAATCACCACGTGACCGTGACCAGTACGCTCTTGAACGTTTTGCGATTTGGATGCCAACCAGTTTTGTAAGTAAAATAGTGGGATAGATTTCTCACGCACAATGATCGTCAGCTGACCATCTACCACGTTTGTACGACTAAGATCCAAGTGGAAAATTTCACTCACCGAAGCCAGTGGTAGAGCAAAAGGATGACCGCCAACACCAACCATCAGAGTCGGTAAAATCGCTAACGTTAGTGGTACTTTGATCGTAATCTTAGTGCCCTTGCCTAGCTCAGAATCGATATCGATTGAACCGTTTAAGGTATTGATCGCCGTCTTAACCACGTCCATACCCACACCACGACCAGAAATGTCAGAAATTTTATCTTTACTTGAGAAGCCAGGTGCGAAGATAAGGTTGAAGCACTCTTTATCTGTTAAACGTGCCGCCGCATCTTCATCCATCATGCCACGCTTCACCGCGATGCCACGCAGTTTGTTCGGGTCCATACCGCCACCATCATCTACGATGGATAGTTCAATATGGTCCCCTTCTTGCGATGCTGACAAAATCACTTTACCTGTGCGTGATTTGCCTGCCTTCGCGCGTGCGTCTGGCATTTCAATACCGTGATCAACCGAGTTACGCACCAAGTGAATCAACGGATCGGCCAATGCTTCTACAAGGTTTTTATCGAGATCGGTTTCTTCACCGCGCATTTCTAGCACGATGTCTTTATTTAGGTTACGAGCCAAGTCACGGACAACGCGTGGGAAACGGCCAAACACTTTCTTAATTGGCTGCATACGCGTTTTCATTACCGCGCCTTGTAGATCCGCAGTTACCACATCAAGGTTAGCGACCGCTTTGGACATCTCTTCGTTGTCGCTATTCAAACCAAGGCTTAGTAGACGGTTACGCACCAATACGAGCTCACCCACCATGTTCATGATGGTATCAAGCGTCGAGGTATCAACACGAACGGTTGCTTCAGCCTGAGGTTTTTTAACCGCTGGTGCTTTGGCTTCTTCTTTTACCGCGACTGGTTTAGATTCTGGCTTTGGTGCTGGCGCTGCTTGAACAGGTGCAGGCTTAGCAACAGGCTCAGGTTTCGCAGGGCTTTGCTCTACGTTTGCTGAAGCAGGCTTCGTTGCCATGTCCAATTCTTCTAGCGTTGGGCCTTTACCTGAACCATGTAGCTCATCGAGTAACTTTTCGAACTCTTCGTCCGTCATTAAGTCACTGTCTTGATTTGATGAAGATGCCACTGGAGCGGAAGGCTCTGCCGCTTTAGGTGGCTCTACTGGTACGGATGCAGATGCAGCAGCCTCTGCCGTAGAAGGGCTTTTTCCTACACCGTGCAGTTCATCGAGTAAGCGTTCAAACTCATCATCAGTGATATCACCACTTTCAACTGATGGTGCACTCGATTGAGGCGGTTCAGATGGCGTTGTAGGTGTCGCAGACATTGAGTTGCCTGGCGCTGAACCTTTACCATGAAGCTCATCCAATAGCTTTTCGAATTCGTCTTGGGTAATTTCATCAACAGAGCCGACACTTGATGGTGCTGACGGCGCAGCAGGTTCTTCGATGATAGGCTCGGGAATAATAGGCTCTGGAGTAGCCACTGGTTCTTCAACTACGGTTGCCGCTACTTCATCTTCTGACTCAGGTTTGCATAGACGATGAAGTTCTTCAAGAAGCTCAGGGTCCGCAGCTTCTAACGGCTCACGATCTTGAACAGCCTGGAACTGGGTATTAACCGTATCCAAGGCTTTTAGCATCGTATCCATTAAGTTTTGCGTTACCGTGCGTTGACCGTTTCGTAAAACGTCGAACACGTTCTCCGCACCATGACAAGTATCGACTAGCTCTGCCAATGAAAGGAAGCCGGCACCGCCTTTTACGGTATGAAACCCGCGGAAAATAGCATTAAGTAAGTCTTTGTCTTCTGGGTTATTTTCCAATTCAACCAACTGCTCAGAAAGCAGCTCGAGAATTTCCCCAGCCTCAATGAGAAAGTCCTGAAGAATATCTTCGTCTAAATCGTAGCTCATACGTTACCTTTAAAATCCAAGACTGGACAACAAGTCATCGACTTCGTCCTGCGATGAAACCGCATCTTCTCTCAGTTCTGGATGAAGAATCGGGCCTTCGGCTTCGCTTGTTTGTGTATTCTTTTTATCTGCCGGTTCTGACAAAACTTGAATGTGTTCTTCAAGTTTATTTCCAGAGAATACGGTTAGGATTTCCACTAAGCGGCCTTCTACTTCATTAACCAACGTAATTACGCGGCGAATGATTTGGCCAGTTAGGTCTTGGAAGTCTTGCGCCATGAGAATTTCGGTCAACTGGCCGCGCAATTCAGTGCTGTCACCTTCGACTTGCACTAATAGCCCGTCGATTCGGTGGCACAGTGCTTTAAATTCGCTTAATTCTATGCGCCCGTGCATGAGTTCATTCCATTGAGGACGAACTTTTAGAAGGCAATCATGCAGGTTGTCAGCGATAGGAAGGCAGCAGTCGACCGCATCCATTGTTTTGTTGGCTGCAAGCTCTGTCTTCTCGATCACATAATTGAGACGATCCCTAGCGTTAGGGATTTCGTCTTTCGCAATTTCGGTCATGCGCTGATCGAGACTGAACTGCTTGAGTGATTCGTGAAGGTCTCGAGTTAACGCTCCAATTTCTTGCAGCATTGGGTTATCGGCACCTTCGTAGATCGAGGCAACAAGCATATTGGCTTGGTCTTGTTCCCCGTTTTCTAGCATTTGAACGAGTGACTTCGCCTGCTCTAGTGAGATCATTCTGAATAGACCCTTTTACGTTTAGTTCTTCTTATCACTTTGAAAACGCTAAACGAGTCATTTAATAGGTATTTAATAATTGGTATGAATGACTCGAATAACAAAGAGAAAGAGAGAGTTATAAACGCTCGAAAATTTTATCTAATTTTTCTTTTAATGTTGCAGCAGTAAATGGCTTAACAATGTAGCCGTTTACACCTGCTTGAGCAGCTTCAATGATCTGCTCACGCTTCGCTTCAGCCGTGATCATTAGAACTGGCAGATGCTTAAGTTCTGCATCCGCGCGGATGTGTTTAAGCAAATCGATGCCTTGCATACCTGGCATGTTCCAGTCAGTTACAACAAAATCGAAGTCACCTTTTTTCAGCATTGGTAATGCGGTTAAACCATCGTCCGCTTCTTGAGTGTTATTGAAACCCAAGTCACGAAGCAGGTTTTTAACAATACGGCGCATTGTTGAGAAATCATCAACAATAAGGATCTTCATGTTTTTATTCAAAATTGCCTCCACTGAATCTTAAAATCAGTGTTTTTAGTCATTTTGTGTCCACGCACTGAGCTTGGTACGTAAACGTTGCATCGCTTGACTCAGTATTTGACTTACGCGAGATTCGCTTACGCCTAACACATCGCCAATTTCTTTCAAATTGAGTTCTTCATCATAATAAAGCGAAAGAACCAAAGCTTCACGCTCTGGAAGCTGTTTTATTGATTCAACCAGTGCTTTTCGAAATGATTCATCAACTACCCCTTTGAATGGGTTGCTGTCATCGGTTTCATCCGCCGGTGAAATCACATCATCAGAAACGCCTAAATCTTCAATACCGACTAATTTTGAGCAGTTGATATCGGTAAGAGCACTATGATATTGATCCAGTGTCATACCGAGATGCGTGGCTACTTCAGAATCAGTAGGATCTCGATTTAATTCGCCTTCCAGCTCCGCAATCGCTTGGTTAATCTCTCGATTATTTTTATGAACAGAACGCGGTACCCAATCGCCTTTACGCATGTCATCTAACATTGCGCCACGAATACGGATACCTGCATAAGTTTCAAAGCTCGCACCTTTAGAACCATCATAATTCTGCTGAGCTTCGATAAGACCGATCATGCCGGCCTGAATTAAATCCTCTACCTGAACACTCGGCGGTAAACGGCCTAGTAGGTGGTGAGCAATGCGCTTAACCAACACTGAATAACGTTCAATGAACGCCTGCTGGCTATTAAATTTGCCATGTTGGTCATAGGTTATCGCTTTATTCACCAAAAGGGTCCTCTGCGAATTCGGTACGATTTAGCAACCTTTCCACAAAAAATTCCAAGTGTCCACTTGGTGTTTTCGGTAGTGGCCACGTCAACGCTTTGTTTGCTAGTGAGCTGATAGCTAAAGCGGCAGGCGAGCGTGGGAACGCATCAACGACAATTTTTTGTCTTTTTACAGCCTGTCGTACTTTATCATCTAATGGAATACATGCTACGAGTTCAAGGCTAACATTCAAGAATCGCTCTGTGACTAGTGTCAACTTTGCAAACAATTCTCGCCCTTCACGGTAGCTTCTGACCATATTTGCTACAACTTTAAAGCGTTGAACTTGGTGTTCTTTACTCAACAGCTTGATTAATGCATAGGCATCTGTGATTGACGTCGGTTCATCACACACAACTACAACCACATCTTGAGCTGCTCGCGAAAAACTGATTACCATGTCAGAGATACCAGCAGCGGTATCAATCAGCAGGACATCCATTTCGTCTTCAAGACTACCAAATGCTCGGATGAGTCCGGCATGCTGAGCGTGAGAAAGCTCTGTCATGCTCTGTGTGCCAGAAGTTGCAGGAATTATCTTTATACCATAAGGCCCTTCGACAATCGCATCTTTTAGCTCACATTCACCCGCTAAGACATGTCCTAGATTACGTTTTGCACGAATTCCGAGCATCACGTCCACATTGGCCAGACCTAAATCAGCGTCGAGAACCATCACCTTCTTGCCTTGGCGAGCCATACAAATCGCCAGACCCAGTGTTACGTTTGATTTCCCCACACCACCTTTGCCGCCAGTAACAGCAATCACTTTGGTCAACGATGGTTGTGTTAAGCGACGGAGGCCGCTTGCTTGATCGTGTATCATATTCTCAGTCATAGTAGTCCGCCGCCTTAGAGTCCTTCACTGTCACTGTTCCAAAAGTGAGGTTCGTTCTCTGTCGACTTCTCTAACAGTTCATTTGCTTTCGCAAGCATATATTTTGGTTGCGCTATCACAATGTCTTCTGGTACGCGCTGGCCATTAGCGATGTAAGCTACTGGCATTGCGTTTTGAATCACTACACTGATGAATTCGCCTAGGCTTAATGACTCATCAAGCTTCGTCATAATACAACCCGAAAGTGGTATACGTCGGAAGTGATCCAGCGTTTCTTGTAGAACACGACGTTGTGCGGTAGCCGGCAAAACAAGGTAGCTGTGAATCACTTCTCCGCTCTCTTGCATTAGAGTGTCGAGCTGCTCGGAAAGCCTCACATCTCGTTGCCCCATCCCTGCCGTATCGACCAAAATCAGTCTTCTGTTTCTTAGCTGATATATAACATCGGCTAACTCGTTAGAATCTTTAGCAACTCTTACGGGACAACCCATGATTCTTCCGTAAATTGAGAGCTGCTCATGTGCACCTATGCGATATGTATCTGTTGTCACAAGGGCCACATTGTCGGCACCGTATTCCATGGCTGCGCGTGCTGCGAGTTTCGCTACGGTTGTTGTTTTCCCAACCCCCGTCGGACCCAACAATGCGACTACGCCACCACGTTTTAAAATGTCCTGTTTAGGAATATTGATTTGATCCGCCACCAGCGACAATAACGCTTTCCACGCTCGCGCTGGCTTTGTATCTTCCGGGATGTAACAGGCCATCTGGTCTGCTAACTCCGGAGAAACGCCCATTCGCTCTAAGCGCTTAATCAGCATTGCTCTTAGCGGCTCACGGCGTTCTACTTCTTGCCACATCAGGCCAGAAACTTGGTGCTCCAACAGACGACGAATTGACGTCATCTCTTCGCGCATGCTTTCTAGCTCATCGGCCGATTCGTCACGCTCATCACTTGGGCGACGTCGGTCATATCGCGTCGGATCCAGCTTGGGCGTCGGACGTTCAAATCGATTATCCTGTGCGATTAGCTTCGCCAAAGGTGAATCTGGTTGATATGGCGCTGGCTTTTCTTGGTTGTAGCCGTCGCGATGCTTATTTTGGCGTTGCAGCAAAGCAGAGAGCGAATCTTCATTTTCCGCTACGTGATCGTCAGCATCTGCTGCACCACCGCTATATTGCTTAAGCATATTAGCGAATCGCTGCGTCATTGAGCCTGTTTTTTCATTGTTACTGTTATTACTGTTCAGGCTAATTTTATCTTCATCTAAATGACGATCTTGGTAACGATCAGCAGAAGACGATGACATTTGACGATGTTCGTTATAGCGATTCGATTGAGAAGCACCGCGATTTTGCTGTGACGCTGCGCTTGCTTGAGGCGGATTAGATTCACTATCTATCGCCGCAACAATCGCTACTCCACCAGCCACTTTCTTGTTTGACATGATCACAGCTTCCGCGCCTAACTCCTCTTTCACTTGGAGCAGCGCCGTTCTCATGTCTTTGGCAAAAAATCGCTTTATTTTCAAACTATGAATCCATTAATGATGCGTGAGATCAGTTACCCACGGCTTGCACAATTCTGATCTGTTTTTCATCCGGGATTTCTTGGTAAGACAGTACCCGGAGATTAGGTATTGTGTTCTTCACAAATTTCGCCAACGTCGAGCGTAATACACCAGAAGTAAGCAGAACGGCAGGTTCGCCTTTCAGTTCTTGTTCCTGTGTCGCTTGGCTTAGTGAAGACTGCAATCGCTCAGCGAGTCCCGGTTCAATCCCCGCGGATTCGCCTCCTGATGCTTGCATAGTTTGATGCAATATTTGTTCCAGTTCAGGTATCAAAGTAATCACTGGTAACTCAGGCTCTATACCATTGATTTCTTGAACAATTAGACGTTTAAGACTAATTCGAACTGCTGCCGTCAATATGTCAGCTTCTTGACTCTTACTTGAATACTCAGCCAAAGTTTGAACAATCGTGCGAATATCGCGGATTGGAATGGCCTCGTTTAACAAGTTTTGTAGGACTTTCACCACCACACCTAATGGTAATTGGTCAGGAACAAAGTTCTCGACCAACTTAGGCGCGCTGCGTCCCAACATTTCTAATAAATTCTCTACTTCTTCATGGCCAATTAGCTGTGATGCGTTGTTGGTCAATAGCTGGCTTAGGTGTGTCGCTAATACCGTTGATGAATCAACAACCGTATAACCCAGAGCCTGCGCGTGCTCACGCTGATCTTCTCGGATCCATACCGCTTCCAGTCCAAAAGCAGGGTCAATGGTTGGCTCACCATCAATCATGCCATACACCTGACCTGGGTTAATCGCTAGCTCTTGATCCGGACGAATCTCTGCCTCGCCCACCGCAACCCCCATCAATGTAATTCGGTAACTGTTTGGGGTCAGCTCAAGATTGTCACGAATATGAACCGCTGGAATTAGGAACCCAAAATCTTGCGATAACTTTTTACGCACGCCTTTTACGCGCTCTAACAGTTCCCCACCTTGGTCTCTGTCCACCAAAGGGATTAAGCGATAACCGACTTCCAAGCCAATAATATCGACTGGCTGGACGTCATCCCAAGACAGTTCGCGCTGTGAGGAAGGTTCTGTACCTTCATCTGCTGTTGCTGGTAAAGCGGGCTCTTTCGCTTTCTGCTTCTGCCGTTTGTCGATGAAATATGCCGCTGCACCGGCCGCGACTGCCAGGCTCAAAAACGCAAAGTGCGGCATGCCCGGTACGATGCCCATCACACCAAGAATAGCTGCAGTAATCATCAGCGCTTTTGGGTTGTCGAACATCTGGAAGACCAGTTGTTCCCCCATGTCTTCATCGGTGTTTTGGCGCGTCACCATCATTGCCGCTGCAATCGACAGCAATAGCGATGGGATTTGTGCGACCAAACCATCACCGATTGTCAGTAAGGTATAGATTTCAATCGCTTCACCGAAACCCAATCCATACTGCGCCATACCGATCGACAGACCGCCGACGATGTTGATAAACAGAATCAAAATACCGGCAATCGCGTCACCTTTTACGAACTTCGAGGCACCATCCATCGAGCCATAGAAATCCGCTTCTTTGGTCACTTCAAAACGACGAACTCTTGCCTGCTCTTGGTCTATCAATCCGGCATTCAAGTCGGCATCAATCGCCATTTGCTTACCCGGCAACGCATCAAGCGTAAAGCGAGCACTTACCTCAGAGATACGACCCGCACCTTTGGTCACCACCATAAAGTTGATGATCATTAAGATGAGGAAAACCACTAGGCCGACCGCGTAGTTACCACCAATAACGACGTTACCGAACGCCTCAATTACGTTACCTGCCGCATTACCGCCTTCATGACCATGCAGTAAGACGACACGAGTCGAGGCAACGTTCAAAGCCAAGCGGAGCAACGTGGCGATCAGCAATACCGTTGGAAAAGCAGCGAAGTCCAAAGGGCGACGTGTGTAAACGGTCACTAACAACACCACCATCGACAGCGCGATGTTAAAGGTGAAGAACATATCCAGCAAAAATGCTGGAATCGGCAGTACCACCATCGCTAGGGTGGCCAAAACCATCACCGGAGCACCAATAGCTGGCATTTCACGTTGAGGGATTCGTGGCAATTTATCTGCAAACGGCAGGCTTAACTTCATACTGCGAGAGATCTCAATCGATTGAAGCGTCACGTAAGCTCTTACTATTAATACGCGACCGCTTTAGCCTAAAAGTTTAGGTAGGGTTGATAATTAAAGCGTTTTAAGCAATCTATGTACCATAATTAGCGCCAAAATAATGACTAAACACTCAAATAGAGCTTAGCTTTTGATCAAACGAGCTTTTTTAAGGCTTTACCGCTTTTCGTATCAATGACGGTGCTCGGGCGGGATTGGCAAATCATAATCTTGAATTTTCGGGCGCTGTCCACCTCGTTTTCGGTATTGCTTCAATTGGAATACAAATGCCAAAACCTGAGCGACGGCAGTAAATAACCCATCGGGGATCTCTTGCTCGAGCTCTGTCGTGTGGTACAACGCACGAGCCAAAGGTGGTGCGGGCACAATCGTAATGTCATGTTCGCGGGCGACTTCTCGAATCTTCATCGCCATGTGGTCAGTACCTTTAGCGATCACGACTGGCGCACGGTCTGTCTTCTGTTTATAACGAAGCGCTACCGAGAAGTGCTCTGGGTTAGTAACAATAACATCAGCTTGAGGAACGTCCGCCATCATTCGACGTTGAGCCGCTTCCCTTTGCAACATACGAATACGGCCTTTCACTTCCGGCTTACCTTCAGTCTCTTTGTATTCGTCTTTGACTTCTTGCTTGGTCATTTTTAACTGATCGGCGTGCTGCCAAATTTGAAATGGAATATCGATGGCAACCACAATCAATAGCGAGCAACTGATCAGCAAAATAAAGTTCAGCAAAATATCTAAAGCATGGAAGATGTTTTGCGGATACACATCCATGCTCAATTGAATCAGATCGGCCTGTGATGCTTGGATCAAATAGATGGCGACACCAGTGACCAGAACCACTTTAAGGATTGATTTGATCAACTCTACCCAGCTTTGCATTCCAACCATTCGCTTTAAGCCGCTAAGCGGATTCATTTTCGACAGCTTGGGCATGGCCGCTTGGGCAGAAAAACTGATTCCTCCCACACCTGCTGCTCCAATCATGGCGGCGGTAAACAATGTCGCTAACACCAAAAATAGTGGGAACAACAAATCACTCATCGCGCCCAAAGCGATATCAAACAGTTTTGCAGTATCGAAAATCTCTTCTCGTTGAAGATCAAATAAACGGCTCATGATGGAAAACAATGAACGTGCTAACGCCTCGCCAAACCACATCAATGAAATGGCGCCAACGATCAGCACAGATGCTGATGCAAGCTCTTTAGATCGAGCGACCTGCCCCTTTTCTCTGGCTTGTTGTAACCGTCGGGGCGTGGCTTCTTCGGTGCGTTCCTGACCGTCTGATTCTGCCAAATCTTAGCACTCCAAGCGAATAAGCCGACAAATCTGCGCCTCACCCACTGTCCAGAACATTTCATAATGACTGTATAGACCAGCCAGTATGTACCAACAAAGTAATAGACCCACCATCAAAGCAAAAGCAAAACCAAGCGAGAAGATATTCAGCTGTGGTGCGGCACGGGTCATTACACCAAACGACAAGTTAATGGTCAGTAGCGCAATAATGCCAGATAGAGACATACTCAGTGCCGTTTGGAACATAATACCAAGCCAGCCTGCCATTTCACGGAAATCAACCGCGTTGAGCGAGCCGGAGCCAATCGGCAAAGTTTTAAAACTGAACACCACCAATTGCAGCATTTTTAAGTGTCCATCGGTGGCAAGGAAAAACATTGTCGTTAAGAACATGAATAACTGGCCAAGCAATGGCGTGTTCTGACCATTTGCGGGATCAACCATAGAAGCAAAGCCCAAACTTGATTGCATACCCAATATTTGACCAAGTAGGACAAAGGTTTGAATCATAAATTGAGTAACCATACCCATCGCTATGCCGATGATCATTTGCTCGGCAATGGTCATGAAGCCACGAAACGAGAGTAGCTCAATGTCTTGAGGTACAGCGGGGATGGCTGGCATGACAGCGAAAGTGATGGCTAAACCGAGGTAAAGGCGGATTCTTGGCGAAACAAATCGGGCCCCGGTTACTGTCATCACCATCAACATGGATGAGATACGAACATAGGGCCAGAAGTAGTTTGCGATCCAATCTAAGACAACGCTAGTGGGGTACTCCATAGGCGCCTCTAATAAAGCACCTGAGGTAAGCGTTCAATCAAGCCATAGAAATATTCCATCAACATTTGCGTCATCCAATGCCCAAACAGCATCAGGGCCAAAAGCGTGACAATCAAACGCGGTAAGAAGCTCAATGTTTGTTCGTTGATGGATGTCGCAGCTTGAAAAATCGCGACTACAAGGCCGATAAGCAAGCTTGGGATGATAATAGCGCAGACCATGATAAGCACCATCCAAAGTGCTTCACGGAAAAGCTCGACAAACATTTCTGGTGTCATGTCTTATCCTCTATCTGCGCTTATCTAAAGGGCAAAGCTGCCCGCGAGTGTCGAGAGTATCAAGTTCCAACCATCGACCAATACGAACAACATCAACTTGAACGGCAACGAAACAATCATAGGTGACAACATCATCATACCCATTGCCATCAATACCGAAGCGACTACAAGGTCAATAATCAAAAACGGCAAGAAGAGCATAAAGCCAATTTGGAATGCAGTTTTTAGCTCTGAGGTGATAAAAGCCGGAATCAACACCGCCATCGACACATCTTCTGGATTCTCGACTTGCTCTCCTGACATGGTTACAAACGTCTCCAAATCTTTGATTCGGGTCTGTTTAAGCATAAATGCTTTCATTGGCGCTTGTGCAGCATCAAACGCTTCTCGCGCCGTAACTTGCTCGTTCAAATAAGGCTGAACAGCTTTGTCGTTGATTTCGTTCAGGACAGGAGACATAACAAAAAAGGTCAAAAACAGCGCAATACCAATAATGACCTGATTAGAAGGCGTTTGTTGCAAACCCATTGCCTGACGCAATATCGACATCACCACTACAATTCGAGTGAACGAGGTCATCAGAATCACCATTGCAGGCAAGAAGCCAAGCATGGTCATTAACGCTAAAATTTGTAGTGTAACCGAGTAGTCTTCACTGCCATCAGGGTTCGTGGTCATGGTGAATGCTGGAATACCACCGCCACTAGAAACGGACATAGCACGGCTAGCACCAGTATCACTTTGCATAGCCTGAACTGTAACACCACTTCCATCGGCTAAGTTATCTGGCAGCGCTGACTCCTCTGCTTCAGCAAAGGTAAATGAAGAAAACAGCACGCCGACAAAAAGTAACAACGTACTCAGGAGCAAACGAATTGGATTACCCTTTGTCATGTTTTTTGATCAGCTGGCTAAATTGAGTCGCAAAAGCATTGGTCGCCAACTCTTCCTCTTTCAGTGGCTTATCTAACTTGGCTAAAGTTTGGATCGATTGGCTAGTAATCCCAACCAAAAACTGTTCTTCACCCACTTGAACTACTGCGATTCTTTCTTTTGTACCCACTGGCAACTGACTCACTATACGCAAGCCCTTTTGTTGTCCCATCGCTGGCACTTGCATACGTTTCAGCAACCAAGCCAGCAAAAGAATCACGCCGATTACAAGCACAAGCGAGCCAAGTGTCGTCGCAAGATCCAGATTATTTGGTGCGGCAGCAAATGCATATGGAGCACTTAGCATTAAGCTCAGTGCTCCAGTGATTTGCTTCAATCGCATTTTGATTGAACGACTCATCTTAACGCAGCTTCTTAATTCGTTCAGTTTGGCTGATCACATCCGTCAAACGGATACCAAACTTATCGTTGACGACCACGACTTCGCCGTGAGCAATCAAAGTACCGTTAACCAATACGTCGAGCGACTCACCGGCTAGACGATCCAACTCAACAACCGAACCTTGGTTAAGCTGCAACAGGTTCCGAATGCTAATTTGAGAACGACCGACTTCCATCGAAATCGTCACCGGGATATCCATAATAGTGTCGAGTTTACGACGCTCATCTTCGCTAATTGGGCTTGAAGTGTCTTTTAGCTCTTCCAGTGGCGCAGCCAATACTTCATCTACGTCTACAGAAGGGGCAGACGGGTCTTCGCCAAGAGCGGCTGCCCATTCGTCTGCTAGCTTTTGATCGTCACTTGGTTCCATTTTTCTATCCTGTGTTACGCCTTACTCATGCCATAGCATGTCAGTTTTATAAGGTATCTTAATGGTCTATATCGTCTTCACTCTCAAGCTCGGACATGATGTCTTTACCTAAGAAAGCTAAATCTGTTTTGACGACATGTGGGCGCTCAATTTCCTCAGAAATTTGCACCGCTAATTTATCTTCCGAACGACCCATTTTTACGCGATAGGTCGGTAGGTCTTCTACAAACATCGTCGCATGTTCTGGCATTTCAATCGGGATGATATCGCCCGGTTGCAGCTCCATGAGATCACGCAAAGAAATGTCTTTTTCGAGCAAGTTCACGCGGAAGTTAACCGGACAATCCATGATCTCTTCACGTAGTGCTGAGCTCCAGCGAACGTCCGTTTCCATCTTGTCGGACTGAACACCTGCATCCAATAGTTCACGGATAGGCTCAACCATGGAGTAAGGCATAACGACATGAAAATCGCCGCCACCGCCGTCAACTTCTATATGGAAGGAACTCACGACAATCACTTCTGTCGGGCTGACAATGTTTGCCATACTCGGGTTTACTTCAGAGTCGAGATATTCGAACTCTACCCCCATCACTGGCGACCACGCTTCTTTATAATCTTCAAATACAATTTTCAGTAACAACTGAATGATGCGGCGTTCCGTTGGGGTAAATTCACGGCCTTCTATTTTGGCGTGAAATCGACCATCACCGCCAAAGAAGTTTTCTACCAGAATAAAGACTAAACGAGCCTCCATGGTGATCAACGCAGTGCCTTTTAACGGACGAAAACGCACCATGTTCAAACTGGTTGGCACGTACAATGTGTTCTGGTATTCACCAAACTTCATCATCTGCACGCCATTGATCGACACCTCTGCCGTTTTACGCAGCATATTAAACAGACTAATACGCATGTGCCGTGCGAAGCGCTCGTTGATAAGTTCGAGCGTCGGCATTCGACCACGTACGATTCTGTCTTGCGACGAGAAATCAAAATTGACGGCACCCTCAGTGTCGTTTTCTATCGGTTCATCGACGTCATCAACATCGTCAACCCCATGCAATAGCGCATCAATTTCGTCTTGGCTTAATAGATCGGTCACGTTTTACCTATTGAATAACAAAATCTGTAAACAGTACTTTTTCAATCACTGGCTTACCGACCGCAGCATTCAGCGCTGCTTTGATATCTTCGGAAGCACGATCGCGCAATTCCACTCGTCCTGTAGGAGAGCGCAATTGATCAACCGTCGCGGAAGCAAACGTTGATAGCATAGAGCTTTCAATCAGTGGCGAATGATACCGCGCCAACTCTTCATTTTCTGCACCGCGAACCATTAACTGCGCTTTAATTTGAACCAGCCTATCGCGGCTATCCCCAGTAACGTTAAATACAAATGCCTGAGGAAGATTCACATACGCGATGGGCGCAGCATCCGATGCCTTCACTTGAGCCTGTTGAGACGATTCAGCCTGAGCAGGTTCATCAGAGCCCATTAGAAAAAATGCCGCTGCCCCGCCACCAAGTAGTAATACTACAACAGCGATGATGATGATAAGTAACTTGCTTTTTCCTTTCGGCGCATCGGCCCCTTGTAACTGTTCTTCTGCCATTCTTGTCTCTTATTGTTCTTTTGAGTTACCAAGACGTTTTAGTGAGTTGCTTGGTAACCGTATGCCATTGCCGTTAAACGGCCTTTTATGCGTAAAAACTAATTCCATCACGCTTTGAAGCGACATTCAAATCCAGATTGACATCAGATTCAAAACCCTCTTCGGACTGTCCAGAAAAACCGCCACTTTGCGCGCTTTGACCATGTTGTTCAGCAGTATACCTACCTTGCTGTTGCCCGCTGTTTTGTTGCTGGACGGAAGAATCAGCCAGCTGCATACCTTGTTGCGCTAGCATTTCTCTCAAACGAGGGAGCGTCTGTTCAATAATGTCACGAGCTTGCGGGTTGTTCACTGTAAAATGTACATTGGCAACGTCGTTATTCATGGTCATACGAATTTGCATACGACCTAACTCTGGTGGATCAAGACGAATATCGAGATTTTTCAGATTCTTCGACATCATCATTTGCACTTTTTCCGCAACTTGCTCGTTGGCTAGCTCTTTAGTTAGTTGCAACGGAAGCTGAGCTTGTTGTGCAGCATCAATACGCGCTTGTTGCTGTACATTAATCCCTTGCTGACCTGCCATAGCCTGAAGCTGTCCAGCGAAACCGTGTTGGAGGTCCGGCTTATCTTGTTTATCAGCAGTCGCCTTTAGCGCACCAGTCGCCAATGCTGCGTTCATCACTTTCTGGCTAATCTCTCCGTCTTTCACACCTTGAAGCGACGTCGGCACTTGCGCGGCTATCAACGTATCAGGCGTTGGAGATAATGCGACTTTATCTCCACTATGAGCAGTTTGTGGCTGGGGTACTTGAGCCGCTGTATGCTGGATTTGCTGAGACACTGCCATAGGTCCAGCCTGGCGAGTTAAATTATGTTGTACTTGTTGCTCTGCGAGAATCTGTTTAATGTCATTAGGGAGCGCAACAAATTGGGCAAGGTCTTGATCAGGAATATCCGCCGTGATCCTTCCTTGTTTCAACCCTTCAATGATCTGAGCTTCTTGCTGAGTCAGTGGTTTTCCTTGCGCCAACTTAGTATCTATAACTTCAAGCTCATCCAAGGAGACTCGTGGAAGCGCGTCGATGTTGGAACCATCAACGTCTGTTAACAACGGCGACAGATCATTAGCTACTTCACCACTGACTGCGCTCTTATCCGTCGGATGGCTGGCTTGTTTCGCTAGCTCTTGCCAAGCAGCAAACTCAGGCGAAAGTTTGTCGACATCGATAGGTTGACCATTCTTATCTAAAATTGGCTCTAAGTCTTGTCCTGGGATCATCTGTGCTTGTTCAAGCGAATGAACTGATGGCGTTTCATTCAAAGCCAGCTCATCAAGGTGTGTCGAAACGGTTGCTTGCTCGTGGAACGAATGCACTAAATTCGCGCTCTGAGGCAAAACTTTGCCACTATCGATGGATGCATTACTCGCATTCAGGGTTTGATTCGCTTGTTCAATTCGACCAAGAAGCTGTTGTCCTTCGCCCATCGTGCTTTTTACGTCCACTGTATTTGATGGGTTGCTCGTATCGATTGATGTTGATTTCACTTTTTCAATAGCTTCAACATCATTCTCCAAAGGTGTGCTGTTACTCGCCTTTTGTAAACTTGCTTCTTCACTTAAGGTTGCATTCGGTTTGTTTGCTGATATTTCATCAAAACCATGGGTCTCGTCACTGACGGATTCTTGGCTTTCTTGCGCCAACAATTCGTCCGAGACGTTAGCAGAAGAAGTACTGCCTACATCCGCTCTTTCTTTTTCTTCAACCACTGTCGATTCTGTTGCTACTTTTTCGGGCTTTTGTTTACCAGCAAACGCATCGGTTAACGTTTCTAAAAATCCCTTGCTCTCAGTGCTCTCTGCGGACGCTTTAGCGGACACATCAGAAACTGGCGTCTTGGTAGTCGCAGATACATGGGACAAATTCACACTCATTTAGAAACTCTCGTTCTCGTGGCTCTGAGTATATCGCTGGCAGGCAGCAATACTGGCGGCAAACTAAGGTCAAAAAGACCCGACACTGACAGCTAAAATGCAAAAATCACACCACAATATTGGGCCAATTCTCGGCAAGCTAATAGATGGCATGTTTATGGAACAAACATCAACAATACTATCCGATAACCTGGTTCCTAACATGATGTACAGCTACTTGATTGACTTTGAAAAACGATAAGCGTAAACAGACATTTGACTTAACAATTAAGGAATCACTTTGAAGATCACAGAATTACGCCAATATAGAATCAGAGCAGGCAAAACAGAACAGTGGCTAAGTTGGATGAAGGAAGAACTGTTGCCCTATCAACGCTCACAAGGCATGCGTGTACTGAATACTTACGTCCACACTGGTGATGATGGACATGACTATTTTGTTTGGCTTAGAGAGTTCGACAATGAACAAGCACGCCAGGCTCTCTACGAAAAAACATACAACGAGTGGTGGGTTCGCGAGATTCGACCGAAGGTATTTGAGCTAATTGAACAAGACTCAATCAAAGTTACCTTACTTGAATCGGTAGAGATGTAGTCAACTGCAACACCGTAATGCAATATCGAACCGATAACCTTTAGAAACGATGTGGTTTTCGACTGTAAAGTAAGGTGGAAAACTCGTCCATTTGCTTTTGTTCGCGCTTAGCTTCAGCAAGTTGTTTCTCTTTTTCGCGTTTGTCTATCATCCACTCATAGGATTTGCGTTCTTTACGCACGGTTAACCAATATTCTTTACAGTTTTCAACCTGCTCTTTGAAATGACTTTCTGCTTGCTTTTGCTTAGATAAAGTTTCATCTAGCTGGGTAAGGAATCGATTTAGGTGTCCATATTGACTTGCCGTTAGGCCCGCCTGACCACGGTCGACGAGTTGCTGGCAATAATCAAGCCGATACTTTTCAATTTGTTCAACCTGACGGTAATAATCTTCGAGTTCAGAACGCGCTTTGTTCAGTGCAAGCACAGCTTGGTCTTCACGATCCTTAGTTTGCTCAAGTAGAAACTCCATCGCATTATTCACGCGCTATCACCCACCCAAAATGTTTCTAAGCATATTGACGCACATATCGTATGGCACCGATTCTTTCATGCTCTGCTGCAAGTATTCGTCTAACTTCGGTTTCAAAGTAAATGCGCCATCAATAGCAGGATCGGTACCCGGTTTGTACGCTCCAATCGAGACCAAATCTTGATTCTTGCGACAAATAGACAAGACCTGTCGCACCGCTTTTGACATCAGAACGTGCTCTTCGGTCGTGATTTGCGGCATAACACGGCTCACCGACTTCTCGACATCAATCGCCGGATAATGGCCAGCATCCGCCATTTCACGAGAAAGTACAATATGGCCATCAAGAATGGCTCGCGATGCGTCCGCTATCGGATCTTGCAAATCATCCCCTTCGGTCAACACGGTAAAGAACGCCGTAATCGAGCCTTGTTCGGCACTTCCATTACCCGCTCGCTCAACCAGCGCTGGCAGCTTGGCAAATACAGAAGGCGGGTAGCCTTTCGTCGCTGGCGGCTCACCAACAGAAAGTGCGATTTCACGCTGTGCTTGTGCAAAACGAGTCAACGAGTCCATCAATAGCAGAACATCTAACCCTTGGTCCCGGAAGTATTCAGCAATCGTTAATGCCGTTTGGCACCCCTTTAAGCGCATTAGAGGTGAAGCATCGGCAGGCGCCGCGACCACCACTGAGCGGCGACGACCGTCCTCACCCAAGATCTCTTCGATGAATTCTTTAACTTCACGTCCACGCTCACCTATCAGACCGACGACCACAACCTGTGCGGTGGTACCTCGCGTCATCATGCCAAGCGTGACCGATTTACCCACACCAGAACCTGCAAACAGACCGATACGCTGACCTTTACCAACCGTCAACAAACCATTGATGGCTTTTAGGCCAACATCGAGCGGTTCAGAAATTGGTTTTCGAGCCAACGGGTTGATCGGCTCGGCATTAAAAGAGGCACGGTGATCGGTATACAAAGGGCCAAGTCCATCAAGTGGATTCCCAACCCCGTCTATCACGCGCCCAAGTAACTCCATGCCGACAGGCAAACCAGCGTCACTGGTTAAAGGGGTGACTCTCGCGCCAGGTAAAATGCCCGTAATTTGTTCGCTTGGCATTAAAAATAGGTTGTCACCTGAAAAGCCGACAACCTCGGCTTCCATCTGACCTGACATGGTTTCCACTAAGCATAAACTGCCAATTGGTGCGCGACAGCCGGTCGCTTCCAACGTTAACCCAACCACACGCACCAGTTTGCCAGAGGCGACAGGGCGCGTCGTAAGGCCTTCAACTTTGTAGCTTTTTAAGCGGTCAGCGAGTGCTTGCATGGATTACTCACCCTCTTGATGACGGTTTGCGCCACAAAAGCTGTGCAATACGCTTTTGACGCGTTCTTCCATGCGATAATTAATGCTTGATTCACCGGCTTCAATCTGGACGTCACCTCGATTGAGCGATGGTTCAGCAACTAACGTCCAGTTGCGACAATCAAGGTCTTCTTCACCATAAGCTGAACGAATAATCGCGACATCTTCTGGATTCAGGTGCAAGGTAATAGGGTGGCCTGATATTGGTAGCGCTTCAACCGACTGCTTCACTGTATCTAAAATAATTTGAGGGTTGGTTTGTACTTCAACGTGCACCACTTCTTTAACTAAGCAGAGCACCATATCCACCAGCTGCTTTTCAACCTGAGCATTCATCAACTCCAAAGGTTGAGCAAACTGATTGGCCAAGTTCATAAAAGTTTCAACTTGCTGCTGAATGTATTCTTGCCCTGCAGTTACCCCTTCAGCTTTTCCGAGCTCGAGACCTTCAGCATGGCCGGCTTGCAACCCTTCTTCTTTACCTTTGTCGTAACCTTGCTTAAAGCCAGCTTCCTGACCTTGATGTAAGCCTTCTTGATAAGCACCTTGCTTAATCAGTTCAATTTGCTCTTCAGTTAGCGCAAGTGGCTGCTCTTCTTCAGGCTCATCAAAATTCGGCACCCATCCCGGGTCATAGTTGAACGCGGTTTGTTTTGCTTGTTTGGCTTTAGGCTCGCCATAATCAGGCAGCCCCCAACGTTGAGGTTCGATCATCGAATCATCTTCATCAGGACGGATAAATCCACGTTTTCTATCGCCAGCCATGGGTTACCTATTGTGTGTTCGATTAAGAAGTGAGGGTGCTCCGCAATAGGATAATTGCGAAGCAATAGAAATTATAAGAATTCGTCAGCACCGCCAGACAACATGAGCTCACCAGCATCCGCCATTCGACGGGCAATTGCTAAGATTTCTTTCTGAGCGGCTTCTACATCTGCCACTCGTACTGGCGGCATCGCTTCTATATCATCACGCATCATATCAGCAGCACGTTTAGACATGTTCTTGAAGACTTTCTCACGTAACGAGTCATCTGCACCTTTGAGTGCTTTTTGCAACACGTCTTGTGGTACGTCACGCAGCAACTTCTGAATACCTTGGTCGTCCACTTCGACTAAGTTTTCGAAGACAAACATTAGGTCTTGGATTTGCGTCGCCATGTCTTCGTCCTGATCGCGAATTTGTTCCATTAACAAACCTTCGACGTTGTTGTCTAGGTAGTTCATGATCTCCGCTGCTGCTTTCAGGCCGCCAATTTTGGCTGCTTGTGCACCCGCTTGACCCGCGAACTGTTTCTCCATGATTTCGTTCAACTCTGCCAATGCTGATGGCTGAACTTCTTCAAGGTTGGCAATACGCATCATCAGATCCAAACGCACGCGCTCAGGGAACTGAGACAAAATCTCTGCAGATTGGTCTGCTTCTAAATAAGACAGTACGATAGTTTGAATCTGTGGGTGTTCATTGACGATAATGCTCGCCACTTGGCGTGGGTCCATCCATTTCAAAGAATCCAAGCCTTTTGAGCCCGTACCAAGTAGGATCTGGTCAACTAAGTTGTTGGCTTTGTCTTCACCAAGAGCGGCAACCAGTGCATTACGCATAAAGTCTTCGCTGCCCATACCAATGTTGGTGTACTTCTGGATATCCTCCAAAAACGCACGATGAACAGCAGATACCTTGTCTTGGCTGAGATCCTTCGCGCGAGCCATCGCACTACCAACACGCTGAACCTGTTTTGGTTCTAGGTGACGGATAATGCCAGCTGCATCTTGTTCATTAAGGCTCAGTAGCAAAATTGCCGCTTTTTCTTCGCCAGTAATGGTTGAAACATCCAGCTCTACTGGCATTCCCGCGGCGTTGTCATCTTTAGGTACGATATCGTTAGCCATTGTCATTCATCCAGTTTTTCACTACTTGAGCAGCCAGTTCAGGTTCATTCGCAACCAGAGCGCGAACCGCTTTCAATACATCTTCATCTTTATGAAGGTTTGGCAAATCAATACTTGAGCCAAACTCGAACAGTTCGCTGCTTTCGATGTCACTGCCAATCAAGCTAGTTTCACCATCCGCACCAATCGGCAAGCCGTCTGGTCCGTACATTTCGTCTTCATCATCGCTGGTAGGGTTAAGCAATTTCTTCATTGCTGGGCGAACCAGAACCAACACAACCACAATAATCACTAATGCACTTGCGAACCAACGAACCCAATCACTGAAGTTAGGGTGCTCCCAAATTGGTGGTTCTTCTAGCTGCTCAGCCTCTGGCTCAGCAAACTTTACACTCAATACATTCAGTAAATCGCCACGACCTTGATCAAAGCCAACGGTACCAATTAATACTTGGCGAATGGCATTGATTTCAGATTCGGACATTGGGGTATAAGTCACTTCACCCGTATCAGGGTTAACTTGACGACGGTCTTTAATCGCAACAGAAACGGTCTGACGAGCCACCGTCCCGGTCTGCTTTCGCTCGTGGCTGATGGTGGTATCTAGCTCAAAGTTACGCGTGGACTCTTTACGAACTGACCCCTGCCCCATGACAGAACCATCTTTCATTTGAGCCACATCTTGCGGAATTGAGGCATCCGCTGGAGGCTGATTACTCAACGCACCCGGAATACCCGCTACCATGTTACCGTTATTGTAATCTTCGAGTGCGTACTCACTGCGGGTCGCAGGGGTGTTCGGATCAAAGCGTTTGCGAGTTTGTTCAACCGCACTGAAATCCATTTGGATATCAACCTGCGCCGTATAGTTGCCATAACCTAAAATCGGTAATAGTACGGAATCAATTTTTTCGCGCAGCGCTTGCTCTTGGCTGCGTTCTAATTCTTGTTCTTTGCGTCGTGCCGCAGAAGCAGGATCTTGGGAGCCTGAGCTGAGTAAGCGGCCATGCTGATCTGTGACGGTAATTCGAGAAGTTTTCATTCCCGGCACGGCACTCGCTACCATGTCGACAATAGAATCCACTTCTTGCTGCTTAAGGTTAGTGCCTGTCGACAATGTCAAAAATACCGACGCAGACGCTTCTTGGTTATGACGCACAAACACGCTGTGCTTTGGCAGTGCCAATAACACTCGTGCTTTGCGAACTTGCTTCATCTCTTCAATTGCTTGAGCTAATTGGCGCTCTCGACTGAGTTTCAGACGCTCTTGCTCAAGACGTTGTGAAACACCAAAGCCCATGTCTTGCAGCAAAATATCATCGCCTGCTTCTGTAGCTTGGTTAACGCCGGAACGAACCATGCCAAGTTTGATCGAGTTGTACTCACTCGATTCAACAGAAACAGTATTGCCATCAAGCTTATAATTGATTTTCTGCTGGTCCAGATAATCCAGAACGGGGATCAATTCTTCGGTCTCATACGCACCAAGTGGGCGCATTTCCGGTTCTTTGACCCAAAAGAACAGCATCACGATCAATGCAACACAGATGGATATCGACAGCACAAGCACAACCTGACGAAGTAAATCGAGGTCGCCCACTGCCATATCGAATTTTGACGCACTGCGCTCCTCTAGATCTGGATTTTGACTCTCCACATCCACATCGGAACTTGCTACCAGTGCACCATCTGAGCCGCCTTCAGTGACGGTTAAATCTGTAGACTTGTCTGCCACACTTATTACCTAAATTACACTGGCATGTTCATGAGGTCTTTATATGCCTCAACGAGTTTATTGCGAATTTGAACCGTCGCATCAAAAGCGACACTAGACTTGTTACGAGCGATCATAACGTCAGAAAGGGATACATCGGCATCACCACGATCAAAACGGGTTTGTAAATCACCAGATGCTTTTTGAAGTGTGTTCACGTTATTGATGGCTTTAGTTAGGAGATCGTTAAAATCCGCTCCAACTTTCGCCCCACTTGCAGTAGGAGCCGTATTGGTTGCTTCTACCATCATGGCGCGCATTTCTGCCTGAATACCATCAATTTTCATTAGCACCTCTAAGCCAAAAGATTGACTATTAACAAAACTGATTATTGACACAGCAATTAACGTGCCATAAGACATTAGCAATCAATTTACTTACACTTTTTGTCTTATGGCCGTTGTCTGTGTTAATTCGGGATATCTATACCAGCATCACGCATTTTGGCAAGCTTATAGCGCAAGGTTCGAGGGCTTATACCCAGTTTCTCCGCCATTTCTTTGCGTCGACCATTACACTCAACCAAAGTCTCCAAAATAATGGCGTATTCTTGATCGCGCAGCTCGCTGCCTAAGCCTTCTCCACCAGTTACTGGGCGGCTGACACTCTCAGCTTGAGCAACTGGCTTAACATTGGGCACGACCATATCTGCATTTTGCACCACGTGTTGCAAGCTATTGGCATCTTGCCAATCTACGCCCTCGAGCAAAATGTGCTCTGCATCGATGTCGCCATTTTCACTTAATATCAGCGCTCGTTGAACCACGTTATCCAATTCACGAACATTACCCGGCCAAGGGTATTGCAATAGTTTTTCTAACGCAACGGTCGAGAATTGAGGCACTGGCATGCCCATTTTGCTGCAATGACGCTCAGCAAGATGCTTGGCAAGCGGTGCAATATCGCCTTTACGTTCTTTAAGCGCAGGCCACGCAATTGGGAATACATTCAGGCGGTAATATAAGTCCTCTCTGAAGTTTCCTTCTGACACGTATTGCTTAAGATCACGGTTACTCGTCGCTAACACACGAACATCTAACTTGATGCTTTTGCGACTGCCTAGGCGCTCTACTTCTCGCTCTTGCAAAACACGCAATAACTTCGCTTGCAGGTTCAAGTCCATTTCGCTGATTTCATCAAGCAAGATTGTGCCACCTTGTGCTTGTTCAAACTTTCCTGGGCATGCCTGAACAGCACCAGTAAATGCGCCCTTTTCATAGCCAAACAGTGTTGCTTCGAGCATATTGTCAGGAATCGCGGCACAGTTAATTGCGACAAAAGGACCATTTTTACGATTTGACGCGTTGTGAATATAGCGCGACATCACTTCTTTACCTGAGCCACTCGGACCTAGCACCATAACATTCGCATCTGTACGTGCCACTTTATCGGCCAACGCGAGTAAACGTAGACTTTTCTCATCAGCAACGATAGCGTCACCGTTGTCATCACTTTTTATCGGTGCATAACGACTGACCATATTTAGCAACACTTCTGGTGCAAATGGTTTCGCCATGTAGTCGATCGCGCCATCTTTCATTGCAGACACGGCATCTTCAATGTTGGCGTACGCCGTCATTAGCAATACTGGTAAGTTAGGCCAATTCTGCTTGATGCTTTTGAGCAGAGCTAAGCCACCCATACCCGCCATTTGCACATCAGAAACGACGATATCAACCGTATTCGATTTCAGCTTTAACAGTGCATCTTCAGCACAGTCCGCTTCCAACCACTCATACCCTGCCAGAGCCAGAGTATCGACTAGGGCTTCACGAAGACCTTCATCGTCTTCTACGATCAGCACTTTGCTTTGCGCCATTATGATTCTCCAGAAATTGTTATTACCAAAAGCCGCTTATTGCGCTTCTGTTTGCACTCGCTCTAGCGGAATGCACATGGTGAAGCAGGCTCCATCACCCTGCTCTGAAATAAGTTCCAATCGACCGTCATGGGCACGGCAAACCATTTGAACAACTGCCAACCCTAATCCAGTTCCTTGAGAACGTGTGGTAAAAAATGGCTCCATGATTTTGGCTTGCAGTTCTTCGGGCACACCCGGTCCGCTGTCTTGCACAGAAATGCGTAACTCACCATTTACCGGGCGGAAAAAAATATCGACTTGCGATTCTTTACCAGACATTTGAATCGCATTCATGACCAGATTACTTAATGCAGATGCAATGGCGTTCGCATTGCCTAGTAGCTCAGTTTGTTCTTCTTCAACTTCTAGGCAGTAATCAATACTGTTGTTTTTTAGCGCGGTTTCGACCATCGGCTGATATTCCGCTACCAACTGGGCAATCGTGAATGGCTTAATGACTTTATTATCACCACCTTTAGCAAAAAGCAGCATATCATTAACCTGCTTTTCCAAATCGTGCAGTCGATCCATTAATTTGGTTTGGAAGCGATCTTTTGTCGCTGGAGGAAGATTTGGCGCTCCCAAATTGGATGCATATAACATAGCGCTCGACAGCGGCGTTCTTACTTGGTGAGCAAGCGACGCAACCATACGTCCTAACGACGATAAGCGCTGTAAATCACTGACACGAGCTTGAAGTAAACGGGTTTCGGTTAAATCGGTAATCAGGATCAATTGACCTGTTGTGGACGCCGAGATGGCGAGTCGAACTTTACGGCCATTCCGCAGGGAAACTTCATGGCCATCATCTTCACGTGGGTCAAACACCGCCTGAATAACGTTGAACCATTTTTCGTTAACCAGTGGAATCTCAAGAATTCGGTGCGCTTCTGGATTTGCTTCACGCACTACTCCGTACGTATCGAGCAAAATCACTCCAGCAGGCATCACATCGAGCACCTGTTTGTAGCGCTCAACCTGATTCTCTACGGAATCTAAATGGGATTGATTGGTGTTGTTATCCATTACTGCCTGTCGAAATATCGCCGCTAAAACTAAAATAGCTTGGTAAGCAATTAGCGTACCAAGCTATTTTTTATATTTATCAGGACGTTAAGCCATCGACAATAAGTTGACACTCAGAGGTAACGGTTTTGGATGCCAGAAAAACGATGTTAACTAGCACAAGTGATAATTCAGATATCGTCTTAAAAAACTTCACTTTACCTAGCGCTGTAAGTTGTACTTACGCATTTTTTCCACCAGCGTAGTACGTCGCATACCCAGCATGTCGGCCGCTCTTGCTACAACACCACCCTGCGCTTCTAATGCTTGGCTGATCATATTAACTTCTAAATCAGCCAGCAGCTCTTTCAAATTAACCCCTTCCGGTGGCAGCGCTTGCGGGGCGTTCATGCTGTGATCAAGGTCGTCTTGATCTTCAAAGCTAAAATCTTCAGAGAAGATATCTTGGAATACATCACGCTCTTGCTCTTCCACCGAAACAAATGGATTGCTCTCTGGTTGGAACTCTGGGATGTCACTGTAGCGATATTTGGTTGGTAGATGGTTTACATCCACCAAGCTATTTGGATACAGAATAATCATTCGCTCAACAAGATTAGCCAACTCGCGTACGTTGCCCGGCCAGTTATGCTCCATCAGTGAGTTGATTGCACGAGGTGTAAAGCAGATAGGTTGTCCGCCTTCCGCCTCTAAACGTGTCATCAGTTCTTGCAGCAGCAATGGTATATCTTGTTTGCGCTCTTTCAGCGCTGGCATCTCAATTGGAAACACGTTCAGACGATAGAACAAGTCTTCTCGGAACGTACCTTCTTCAATCATATTTTCTAGATTACGGTGTGTCGCCGCCACAACTCGAACATTTACCTTGATGGTACTATTGCCACCTACACGTTCAAAGCAGCGTTCTTGCAATACACGAAGCAACTTTACTTGCATCGACATTGGCATATCGCCAATCTCATCAAGAAAGATAGTGCCACCGTCTGCGAGCTCAAATCGACCTTTACGGGCAGTTAACGCACCAGTAAACGCGCCTTTTTCGTGACCAAATAATTCGCTTTCTAGGAGCTCAGGCGGTATTGCACCACAGTTAATAGGTACAAATGCGCCATCGCGGTATGAAGAATGATAGTGGATGTTACGCGCAACAACTTCTTTACCTGTACCGGACTCACCTAAGATCAACACGTTTGCTTCCGTGTTTGATACTTGTTCAATCAGGTGTCGAACTTCTTGAATACCTCTACTTTGACCAACTAAGCTGCGAAAAAGCGTGTTTTTGCGTGCACTAGCAACAACATTCACTCCTTTTCGCCCCAGAAAATCTTTGCAGTGGCGTAACGCTTCACTAAGCTGTGGGTAATTAAGCGGCAGCTCTAGTTCACCAACAAAATTTGGAAGATCATCAACAGGCAAAGGAAAACGGCCCATGACTAGAAGAGGGATGTGGTAAGCGCTGTTTAAATGAGAGATAACCGTACTCGCCGCTTGACCTGCTGGAATATTACCAACAATACAGCACGACCATACGCTAGACCAATCAACATCGCTGAGCTGATCAGAACTGACCGCTTCGCAATTTTCTCCAACAAATTCCAATATATTGCTTAAATTTAAACGACTTGATGCGTCATCATCAATTACAAGCAGCTTTGCCAAACCATGCATAAGTAAGAATGATTGCCTTTATTTTAGGTGCGTTGCGGCCAAACCTTGATTTGCGCAATTGGGTGCTAAAGAAGGCAGAACCACCACACTCAATTTACGATAGACAAAATAGGAAAATCAGCAACAAAAAAGCCATTAGGGCTACTAATGGCTTCTATTTTATTTGAATATAAAAATAAGGCAACCAAGCAATGGAGAGGTGTGAGCTTGATAGAAACTTTGCTACACAACTCGTTGCGCAATTGACAAATATATTCGTCTAGTATCTTAACGCATTGTTTTGACTATTAAATACCAACTTCAGCAGCGGTAAGATTATGAAACTCTGTTGGGATTTGGTCCCAAGCGGACTTGATCTCACGGATAATGTCGATAACGTCGTCGATCAGCTGAGGCTCATTTTGATGGTTAGCAGCAGAAATTTGCGTGATCATAAACTCATACAGTGAATCTAAGTTTGAAGCAATATCACCACCGTCATCCATAGATAGACAGCTGCGTAGCGCGATAATGATGTCTAACGCTTTACCCAAGCGCTCACCTTTTGCTGGAATATTGCCTGCTTGCATGGCTGCTTTACCTTGAATAAGGCGCTCAATCGCACCAGCCATAAGCATTTGAATGACTTTGTGCGGAGAAGCCGCGCTAAGCTGGCTGTCGACTGATACCTTTTTGTATGCTTGCAAAGAACCGCGCATAGTAATCCTCTTTTAAATAAATTTTTTGTACTGCTGAAGTGAACGCTGGCCATAACGAAACTTATGGAGCTCTTTTCCGACCTTTGACGTTTCCGATTGCATCAGCTCGACAATTCTTTTGGTACGAGTTAGCAATGCTTGCCACTCTGCATCCTGCTTAACCAAAGGATTTTGATGAATAATTGGTAACAGGTTTTGCAATAACCGTTCCCTGATATCGACCAAGCGAAGAATTTCTTCAGCATTAAAATCAATTTTTTCTAATTCTTGCGTAATTAGTTGATCTATATCACTAATTTCCATGAGTTCTTTTTGCATTTATTAACCCAACGCACTCATCAAAGCGCCTAACTGGCCTTGCATTTTACCGGTCGCATCTTGCATCGCGGTAAACTTCGCATGAGTACGCTTCTCTAGGCTTTCCATGCGGCGATCTAATGCCGCTTGATCGTCACTCAAACGGTAGTTTTGTTCTGTGAGACTTTTTTCTCGAGTACGAATACTGCCTGTAATACCTGTGATACCGTGAATCGCATCTTCTACTCGTTTAGCAAAACCTGTGTTGCCACCGAAGAACTTTTCTAACTCGTTGAAGTTATTGTTCAACTGGCGATCTAGCATGTCATAGTTGATTTCTAGGGTGCCTTGACGTGTGGTCGTAATGCCAAATTCTGTTAAGGACTTTAGGTTTTCAGGCGCCTTATCGATTCGAGTAGAAAAGACCGATTTTAATCGTGAATCTGCACTGCGTACGGTGCTGTCACCTGACAACGGCCCTTTTTGACCAGTTACCGGATCCACACTCGCCAACGCTTGGGAGGTTTGATAAAACGAGTTATACGCTGCCACAAAGTTTTCGATATCGTTGCGTACACTTTGACGGTCGTACTCGACACCAATTTCAGCAGGCGGTTTATTCGGTTCTGATTTGCCTTTTAGTGTTAAATCAACACCTTCGATCGCATCTTCAATCACATTGTTGTGGCTAGATAGCTTTGCCACGCCATCAAGCAGAACTTCTGAATCTTGCCCTGCTTGTACTTCTGTCATTCCAAGGTATTGTTCAAAAGCAGATTGTGCCTTTGCGATTTTCGCTTCTGCTTCATCAATTTTTTCCAGACGCTCACGTTCTTGAGGATCAAGTTTAGCGCGATGAATTTGCTTAGCTTGCGCTTCGGAAAGTTCACCACGTGCCACTTTTTCGTCTAACGCTTGCTTTTCACTCGCAATTTTTTGCTCGATTTCCGCTTTTTCTTGCTCAAGAAGCTGCTTAGCCTCTTTCGTCGTAACGTAAGAATCGGTTAGGGTGCCCGATGCGGCATTATTCCAGCCTGGTACATCTGGTGCCTTCTCTATTGCCTTTTCGTCGAGTTCGAGCTCTGGTTCTTCATAAGAGTCCAACAAAGTACCTGACGCAGTTTCTGTCCACCCTGGAATTCTGTCTTCAGGGCGTAAACTCGCGCGTCGGTTGGCTTCATCAATGGCTTCTTGACCAGCTTTGGCTGCTTCTGCACCCGCCGCAGAGATTGGCGCTTGCGATGCATCATCTTGTACATCGTCTGCCGCTTTTTGCTCTTCTGGAGGTAGAGGATTGCCGTTTGCATCCAGCTCTTCTGCTGGTTGTTCCGGAAATTTAAGAGGACCTAAGACATCTTCCGCCGCTGAACGAGCTTCTTCAAGCGCGTTGACGCGGTCTTCAAGTGTTTGGTATTCGAAATATTTAAGAGGGTTGCCTTTTTCTGCCTCCACACTGACTCTGATTTGATGATCCTTACCAGAGAGGTTAGAAGCAAGGATAAGGCGTGGACCTTCGACGTCGTTAATAAGAGATGCACGAACGCCAGGGTTATCTTTAGCGCCATTGATGCCACGTACGACATCGATGAGCTTAGATCGGGAACGAACATCGATATTAAAACGCTCATCACCAAGCGAAATCTGCAGCTTACCAGGGCCAAATTTTGCGTCTTCTGGCAATACGTCAGAAGCGACTTTATGGCTCTGAGCAAGCTGCAACACATCGATAGCATATTTGCCAGCGATAGCATCTGTGGTTGCCGTGGCAGATACAATATTGTCATTGGTCGTTTCGACGGTGCGAACGGCAAATGCTTTCTCCTGACGAAAGTTCGCCATGAGATTTTTCATCGTATCCAATGATTCTCTGAGTCGCCCGTAAGCACTGATACTGGCATTAATTGTCGTGCGTTCGTTGTCGATGCGTTGCTGCTTTGGTACGCGTTCGGCATCCACAATTTTGCTGACCATGGAATTAATATCCATGCCGCCAGACATCCCCAAAGGGCCTAAACTCATCAAATCACCTCTAAAAACGACTTACACTTTTTCAGTCAACAACCCGCTGTTGGCTGTGTGCTCAGCTAGGCGACGCAATACCACTAGCATTTCTTCATCAGGAATTTGACGAATCACGTCACCGGTATTGGCTTCATAAATCGTCACCACATCTCGTCCGGATTCTTCATCCACTCGAAATGCGACTCCTTTGTTTATGGACGTTACAAATTCATTCATTTGTGCGACCAATTTTTCACGTTCTTCTTTGTTCAGTTCTTGACGGCTTTCAGCCATCTCGATCGCAGCTTGAACAGAGAAATCGTATTCGGTGTTTTTCGCTTTTTGCGGCGAAATCTCACCATTTGAATTTGCTGGGCTAGACGTGCCTATATCATTGCCATTTTTATTTGCAAACTTTGTGCCATTTGGCGTGCCGTAAGGCTGGATGTTCGATGCGTAGGAGGATATATCCATTACAATCTCCCTTCCACCTTATGGGCTAACGATAGAATCTATCGCTTTGGTGCCCCAGCACTAAGGTGTTGACCTCAGGCTGGGTTTACCACTTAGCCCAACAAGCTTAGCGCTGCAGATGGAGACTGCTTCGCTTGAGCCAGGATTGAAGTACTTGCTTGCTGAAGAATTTGCGACTTAGTCATCGCAGTGGTTTCCTTCGCGTAATCAGTATCTTTAATACGGCTTTTAGACGCGTTAACGTTCTCGTTAATGTTGTCTAGGTTGCTGATTGCGTGGTTGAAGCGGTTTTGGAAAGCACCGAGTGAAGCTCGTTGGCTGTCTACGGACTTAAGAGCACCGTCGATAACCGCTACTGCTTCTTGAGAGCCAGCTACTGTGGTTACGTCGATGTCTTTCACTGTTACGTCTTTCGGGCCACCAAAGCCGATCTCGTCTGCTAGGTTGCCAGAAAACTCAACATCACCTTCAACTTTTTGAGAAGAAGCAAATACTTGTAGTTTGCCATCTTCGCCAACAGAGGCTTTTACATCATCGTTTTGACCGTTGATGTATGTCGCTAGCTGCTCAATATCATCGCCTTGCTTAGCGCTGATTGATAGCTCTTTCTCTTCACCCTGCTTGTTGGTGTAGCTCATTTTGAACTCTGTTTTCTCACCAACAGTCCAAGATGCGTCTTTACCCTCTTCTGCTGCGTAGCTCTTACCACCCATTGCTGAAGTGTCTGAGCGTAGGTTACCCATAGAAAGCATCACGGCTTCACCTGAGTCCGCACCGATTTGGAAAGATTGAGTACCGTAAGTACCGTTTAGAAGCTTGTTACCACCGAAAGAGGTAGTTTCAGCAATACGGTTTAGCTCGTCGTTTAGCGCTGTTACTTCTTCTTGGATCGCTACACGTTCTGCTTTTGAGTTAGAGCCGTTCGCCGATTGAAGCGAAAGATCACGCATACGTTGTAGGATGTTGGTAGATTCATTCATTGCACCTTCAGCAACCTGTGCAATAGAAATACCGTCGTTTGCGTTTTTCACTGCCATATCTAGGCCACGGCTTTGTGCATTCAAACGGTTTGAAATCTGTAGACCTGCAGCATCGTCTTTCGCGCTATTGATTTTATAACCCGAAGACAAACGCTCCATAGATTTTTGTTGACCGTCAGCTGCCTGGTTTAGGTAACGCTGTGCAGTCATCGCAGAAACGTTAGTATTAACGTTAATCGCCATAATTGATCTCCTTAAGGCTTTAGTGAATGTACCGTCGTGTCTCTCACCTCACTTAGGTACATCTCATTTCTCTCAGTCCCTTTAACGGCGACCGATGAATATCCTTTAGAAGAAATTTTCAATTTTTTGCGATTATTTTCTTTGGCTTACTGAAATGTGATGAAGCTCTAATGTCGTGATTCGCAGAAATCCTGGGGCCCCAAAAGACAGAAAAAAACCCAGCCGAAGCTGGGTTTACTCGCTCATCTCTCACCACGAGCCAATGAGGTTCTCGTCTTAGGTTTGAAATTAACCTAGCAGACTTAGCGCTGAGTTTGGCGCTTGTTTCGCTTGCGCAAGGATTGAGCTTGACGCTTGCGATAGAATTTGTGACTTGGTCATTGCCGTCGTTTCTTTCGCGAAGTCAGTATCTTTGATACGGCTCTTCGACGCATTCACGTTCTCGTTAATGTTGTCCAAATTGCTGATTGCGTGGTTGAAACGGTTCTGGAATGCACCCAGCTCTGCGCGGTGGCTGTCTACGTATTTCAGTGCTGCATCGATGATAGCAACAGATTCTTGTGCGCCACCAACTGAGGTTACGTCGATAGTATCTACCGTTACTTTTTTACCTTCGCCCAAACCTAGCTCACCAGATAGGCCGCCTGAAAACTCGACTTCACCTTCGACTTTGTTGTTGCCAGCAAAGATTTGCAGTTTACCGTCTTGGTCTACTGAGGCTTTCACTAGGTCAGTTTGACCGTTAATGTAAGTCGCAAGCTCTTCGATATCGTCACCCGCTTTTGCGCTGATGTTGATTTCTTGCTCTTGGCCGTAGCTGTCCGTTAGGTTGATTTTTAGGTCGTTCTTACCTTCAGCAACGTTCCAGTCTTTACCTTTACCACTTTCAGCTTGGTAGCTCACACCGCCCATCATTTTGTTGTCTGAACGCATGTCTTTTAGCTCAAGCATCACTGCTTCACCGTTATCTGCACCGATTTGGAACGATTTCGCGCCGTGGGTGCCGTTTAGTAGCTTGTTACCACCGAAAGAAGTGGTTTCTGCGATACGGTTTAGTTCGTCGTTTAGCGCGGTCACTTCTTCTTGAATCGCAACGCGCTCTGCTTTCGAGTTTGAACCGTTTGCTGATTGCAGAGACAAGTCACGCATACGTTGAAGAATGTTAGTGGTCTCGTTCATTGCACCTTCAGCAGTTTGTGCAATCGAGATACCGTCGTTCGCGTTGCGAACCGCTACATCCAAACCACGGCTTTGTACGTTCAAACGGTTCGAGATTTGTAGACCCGCAGCGTCATCT
>Ga0056110_100049_pt1 | contig 37323 bp, 34 predicted proteins | sample WorMetloBBELIZE1_FD_83873 | JGI IMG/M metagenome (GOLD analysis project Ga0056110, IMG submission 83873) | Marine gutless worms symbiont microbial communities from Max Planck institute for Marine Microbiology, Germany - Olavius longissimus B... ... | reverse complement strand
GACAGGCGCTTTGAAAGTCTTCGCGTGGATATGAAAACCCAATTCAACCGTGTCTATGGATTTCTCACCGGTTTGTTCATTGTCGTTGTTGGCGGCTTCGTTACCATGATGATTCAAACGCTGAGATGAACACGGAAAACTCGGAAGGTATCTTTTGATTGGCTAGGCCCGGAACTTTTATCGCCGGAACTCAAGTGGAAGATTGAGCAATATGGCGTCGTCCTGATGTCCCTCGACTATCAGATGATTCAGATGAAAACCAGGAAGCGTAATACTGGCGTCAGTTTTAGAAAACCATCCTAACGGGGGAAGAGCGCCCGTCTGCTGGATGCCCTTTGATTTCTTCTCCCGAAAGGGTTTGTTAATGCCTGGAAGAGGACTCGAACCTCCACGACCTTGCGATCATTAGTCTCTGAAACTAACGTGTCTACCAATTTCACCATCCAGGCGGAACTCAGTGTTTGAAGATATCGGTTGTGAAAGGGCTATGTCAATATTAGGGTTGATTTGCTTAGCTGTCAGGTCTCAGTGGTTTGCCTGCCCAGAAGAAAGACTCTTCCAGGCGGGGGGATGTATTGATTAACCTCATCGACACACCGGAGTGTGCCGATATCTCATAGAACTCACGCCGATACGCGTAGCAGGCCTGTCATCCGCAGGGAGATCCAAGTCTCAACGCTGTCGCGGGCCGCGCTCGCCAGAAAATATAATGTATGTTCCGGTGCGATAGTGGCAATCACGAGCTACTGTTGATGTCACCGGTCACACAAACACCATTTTACCGCCTGAGCTAAGAAGTGCTTGTTGCCGCGTATTGCCATTGGATGATTTATTGCTGGTCACCGCTAGAGTTTATTGATAGCCTCACTTTCCGCCATCGCAGGCCTGTTAAAACGAGAAGGCATCGCCGCGCCAGATGGAGTACCAGAAAACCATGTCTGGTATTTTTGTTGAACGCATCAGCAATCACCTGAGATCTGACACTCAGTGTGGAAATAGGGATTGTGAGATGGATTGAGGCGAAATCGTGAAGTGGGACGGAACCCGTCTAAAGGGATACTTCCATGAGATATGTGATGGTGCTTGAGTTACCGGCGGCGTGACAATTACTATGGACTTCGAAGGAGAGATGGATGGTTAGGGTTGTGGTGGTTGAGAGTGTGGACGAGAGGGTGCTGGTGTCAGATATGAAAGGAGTTGGAAGAGGCGCGGGTTTTTGGGGAGTGAAGAGGCGGAGTTTTTCAGTGACAAACACTAAGGGTCTGAAATTGGAAAGGGGAGACTTTGTAGAGATTTTTTTGCCGACCGGAAGGACGGTGCTGCAGTCGATGATAGTCTTTTTACTGCCTCTGATATTGTTTCCAGTGGCTTATGGGTTGGCCGTTGTGTTTGTTCCAGGAAATGGGGATGGGGTTTTATTTTTGGTGGGTTTCGGGGCCTTGCTGCTGGGATTCCCCCTTGGCGACTTTCTGTGTCGTATTGTGGGTGCGGTGGCTCCGAATGTTTCAAAGGTGTTGATCAGTGAGAACGTATTGAAGTCCGACGGCTCTTCGAAGTGTGGTGTATGCGCGGATTTCGATTGTCGGATGCGTGGGTGAATGGGTGAAATTGTGACTGCCATTCGATTGAGTCGCGGGCATATTTGATGAAGATCCGAAGATGGAATTGGGCGAGCGAACGGCTATTCGGCTAGAAATCGGTGTTCAGCAATGATTGCCAGGTGGATGTCTAGTGGAATAGCTTGGACCAATTGATGTAGAATCCCATATGAATTTCGCGGCGCTTCGTGGTAAGTCAGTATGGATCACGGGGGCTTCGTCTGGCATTGGTTTGGAGATGGCGCTTTTGGCCGCGCAGTCCGGGGCGAAGTTGTTTCTTTTCTCCTCGCGGATGAAGTATTTGGAGGAGGCTGCGGATCTTTGTGCTGCCAGGGGCGCGATGGCGGTTCATTTTGAAGTTGTCGATCTTTCCGACTACAATATGGCGGCGGAGATTGCGAAAAAGGCGCTTGAGTTGGATGGAACGCCTCAAATATTGGTTCTGAATGCGGGAATTTCGCAGCGAGCCCTCGCTGCCGATACAGAGTTGGCCGTGACTTCAAAAATAATGAATCTGAACTTCCTTGGAGCAGTCGGAATGGTGCGGACCGTTTTGGTTTCCATGCTTGGAAATGGAGGCGGAAGCCTTGCGGTTACCAGCAGTTTGACAGGCGTATTTGGTTTTCCCTTGAGATCTTCTTATGCGGCGAGCAAGCACGCGCTTCATGGATATTTCGAGAGCCTTGAGTTAGAATACGGTTTTCTGGGAATTCGTGTTACGCTGGCGGTTTTGGGCCGTATTGGAACTAAGATTGCGTTTAGGGCTCTGAGAGGGGATGGAACCAGTTATGGAATCCAGGATTCCGCGTTGAAGAGGGGTATGGACCCCCGCCGCTGTGCGCTTAAGTACTGGAGGGCCATTTTGAAGGGTCGGCGGGTTAAGGTGATAGGGGGCGTTGAAGTGTTGATGGTTTTTCTCCACCGCTGTATTCCAGCGCTGTTCAGATTTATCGCCCAAAGGATGGATCCAAAATAATAATCCTTGGCAAGGTTGGATGCCCAAAGAATATCCCTCCCGTAACGAGGGCTTGCGAGGCTGCTTGTCTGATCTTCCCTGCCGGCGACAGCTCTTTGGGGAGCCTTACTGTGGGCGGCGAACATCTCCACATTCCACCGAAATGAAGTTTTCTGTTTTTACACAGGGAGCAGCGGAAGCGGATTTTGTGTCGGGTGTGGAACGCTTGGTCTTGGATTCGGGCTTCCATATAGGGCCGAATCTCTGTAAACTTGTCCGGCGGAGGGAATGCCGCACAGGCTTTTAATTGATGCAGAATTGATTTGCACATGGATGGATCTGGATGGATCAGATTACAAAACTAGAGAACACTAGCATCCATATCCTGCGTGAGGCATATGCCGGTTTCAGGAACTTGGGAATGCTGTGGTCGATAGGGAAAGACTCAACGGTACTTCTATGGTTGTCACGAAAGGCATTTTTCGGTCACGTGCCCTTTCCGCTGGTGCATATAGACACACATTTCAAAATCCCAGAGATGATTGAGTATAGGGATCGTCTTACAAGGGAATGGAAGCTTCCGATGGTTTATGGGGAGAATAGGGCCGCCCTTGAGGCGAAGCAAACCTTTCCGGATGGAAACATTGATCGGATTAACTGCTGCAGGCTCCTGAAGTCGGAGGCATTGAAGCATACGCTCAATGGCACCTGGCCGCGTTACAGATTCAATCACGAGGCGGATGAATACCAGTTGGATGAAAATACCGAGGCATATACCGGTATGATAGTTGGCGTACGCTCCGATGAGGAGGGTTCCCGTTCAAAGGAACGTTATTTCTCACCACGGGATAGGGAAAATATCTGGGAAGTGGGTGACCAACCTCCGGAATTCTGGAATCAATTCAAAACAGACTTTGAAAAGGGTACTCACGTTAGAATCCACCCGCTTCTCGACTGGACCGAAACAAATATCTGGGAATACATTGATCGCGAAAAAATCCCGACAGTGTCGCTTTATTACGATCAGGGTGGGGGAAAACGCTATCGCTCGTTGGGTTGTGGCCCCTGTACCAACCCCGTTAAATCCACTGCGAAAAACATTCCTGAAATTATTGAAGAACTGAAATCTGGCAAGTTCGCGCATATTGCGGAACGCTCCGGTCGCGAGCAGGATAAAGATGATGGTGGAGGTTTGGAAACTCTGCGGCGAGAGGGATATATGTAAATGCAGAGCAATATGAGCGTTGTGATAACCGGTCATGTGGACCATGGGAAGAGTACGGTGATTGGACGTCTGATGGCTGATACGGGCAGTCTTCCGAATGGGAAACTTGAGCAGGTGAAGTCCAGTTGCGCCCGGAATTCCAAGCCCTTCGAATATGCCTTCCTTCTCGATGCCTTGAAGGATGAACAGAGCCAGGGAATTACCATAGATTCGGCTAGGGTTTTCTTCAAGTCAAAGAAGAGGCATTACATAATTATCGATGCGCCCGGCCATATTGAATTCCTGAAGAACATGATTACCGGCGCCGCGCGGGCAGAAGCCGCATTCCTATGTATTGATGCGCACGAGGGAGTGCAGGAGAATTCGCGCCGCCATGGCTACTTGCTCTCAATGCTCGGTGTCAGACAGATGTGCGTGCTGGTAAACAAGATGGATTTGGTTGCTTACGAGAAGAAAGTGTTCAAATCAGTGGTTCGGAAGTATTCCAGATTTCTGAGGAATATCAATGTGCACAACGTCCCCTTTATTCCGGTGTCCGGAATGGAAGGAGACAACATCGTGTCGTCCAGTGAAAGAATGTCTTGGTGGAAGGGAGGTACGGTTCTGTCGCTTATCGATAAATTCAAGGAGGAAGATCCACCGGACAACTTGCCCTTTCGCATGTTTGTTCAAGATGTCTTTAAATTCACTGCGATGGGTGACAAGCGGAGAATCATTGCCGGCACAGTATCGACCGGAAGCCTCACGGAGGGGGATGAGCTGGTTTTTTATCCATCGGCTAAGAAGAGCAGGGTGTCTAGCATTGAGCACTTTGGTGAGAACAAACCCGAGCAAGTAAGGGCGGGAATGGCCGTTGGATTCACTGTAACCGAGCAGATTTATGTCAAAAGAGGCCAACTTGCCGTCCGTACCAATGAGAGTCAACCACAGACCGGCAATGTTATGAGAGTCAATCTATTCTGGCTGGGCCGCGAACCGTTTGAAAGAGATAAGGAATATATACTTAAAGCCGGCACCGAGAGGGTTAGAGTGAAACTGTTTGACACCTTGAGAGTCATCGACGCGTCAAGTCTGCATTCCGATGGAATGAAAAAGATGGTTGAGAGACACGATGTCGCCGACTGTGTCTTGACTACCCAGCGTCCGATTGCCTTCGATATAGTGGAAGATTTTCCGATTACAAGCCGCTTTGTAATAGTCGACGGATATGAAATTGCTGGTGGCGGGATTATCAGGGAGGTGATTCGGGATAATCAGGCGAAGTATCGAGACAAGGTGATCGATAGGAACCTGAGATGGGACATGGGAAGCATTACACGAGAACGCAGAAGGGAAATTTATGGACATGGTCCGTCGCTGTTAATGGTGGGTGGACCTGAAGATCCACGCAAGTCCGAATTTGCCAAGGCGCTGGAGCAGATTTTTTTTGATCAGGGTAAGAAGGTTTACTATCTCGGTGTGCGCAATGTGCTTGCCGGACTGGATGCCGATATGCGGATCAAGCGGCATAATCTATATCCCGAGGACAGGGAAGAGATGATTCGCCGCCTCGCGGAGTTAGTCAATATACTTGTGGATGCGGGCATCATAGTTATCGCAACAGTGTCTGATTTGACTTACGACGAGAGGGAAACCTTTCGGATTTCGGTTTCGCCGGTGGAGGTTCACACTATCTGGGTGGGAAGCACTGAGGAATCCGATGCCGAGGCGGACTATACCATCGAAGATGCTGCCGATGCCAAGAACCATCTGGCTCGGGTGATTGTTCATCTGGATCGATTGGGAGTCGGGATCTGAAGTTCGTTCCCACGGAGTACCGTCTCATTTCGGCGGGGAGCGGGCGTATTGGGGAAGATGTTGGTGGGTGGACTCTGAATATGCCAGGGGAAGGGCCATCTCTAATCCGAGCGGTTTACGCGAGGAAGGAGATTCGGCTCAGAGACGAACTTGGAGGACTTTATCGATTCGCCGACTGGCTGCCCATTCGCAGAACTCTCAAGAATCCTTCAGCGCCTATTTGCTATCGAAGTGAGGAGTTGGCGCGGAGCCTGGGTCTCAGAAATCTCTATATAATTTTCAATGGCTGGTGGCCGGAAAGAGGGGCCGTCATGAGTACCGGCACCTTCAAGGAGTGTGAGGCCTACAGTGTGTGTGCCAGACTTCCGGCGAATTTCGACGGAACTCTGGTTGTCGCCTCGGCTGGCAATACGGCCCGCGCCTTTGCCAGAGTCTGCTCGGATAATAACATTTCATTGCTGTTATTCGTACCACAGGACAATCTTGATGCGCTGTGGTTTGACGCTCCGCTGGCATCATGCGTGAAACTTGTTTGCGTGGCTCCCGGCGCGGACTATTACGACGCCATTCGAATGAGTGACGCGGTCGCCGCCGCGTCGAAGAGATGTATTCCGGAGGGTGGTGCGAGGAATATCGCGCGACGTGATGGGATGGGGACAACCCTTCTTAGCGCCGCGGTGGAAATTGGCGGTATTCCGGATGTGTATCTCCAGGCTGTTGGTTCCGGCACAGGTGCCATAGCCGCATGGGAGGCGGCCATGAGGCTTGAGTCCGACGGCAGATGGGGTCCAAACAATATGCGATTAGTACTGAGTCAAAATGCCCCCTTTATTCCAATGGTGGAAAGCCTGGCCGCCGATAGCCGTGAGCTCATAGTTGCCGATGATGCCACGGCTCGCCGTCAGATCAGTCAGGTGGCGTCCAAAGTGCTCACGAATCGAAATCCGCCTTGGGCCATGGCCGGTGGGCTCTATGACGCGGTGAAAGCCACCGGGGGGGTTATATTGGGGATATCAAACGAAGAGGCCGGTCAAGCCGCGTCTCAGTTTCAGCGACTGGAAGGCGTTAGCGTGTCGCCCGCAGCCGCCGTAGCTGTGTCAAGTCTTGTCCAGGCTATCCGAAGTGGGATTGTGACAGAAAATCAGACTGTAGCCCTAAATATCACCGGCGGCGGCATTGACCGGCTCAAACAGAAACAGCAGCTTCACAAACTTGAGCCATCCGTTATTCTGGCCCCGAATTCAGATGGTCTGGAGCTAGACGAGTTCATCACCTCGCTTCCGGCTTAATTATAGGAGAGGACAATGTCAGACATTTTCGATAAGTGCGCCACAGATGGAGGGTATTTTGGACAATTACGAGCCGCCAAGGATCGATTTTTCACTCTGCCCATAATCGACGACATTCCAGGCCCCCATATGAAATTCCAGGGTCAGGACAAGATAATGTGGTCCATAAACAATTATATAGGCTTGGCCAACGATTTGGACATCAAGGCCGCCGCCATGGAAGCCGTGGAAACTTGGTCCGTCAGCTCTCCCATGGGTTCGCGAATGATGAGTGGATCCACCTCCGAACACATAGCGTTGGAGAAATTACTGGCTGAACACGCTCAGAAAGAAAATTCCTTCCTTTTCAACTACGGCTACATGGGCGTTCTTGGGACAGTCACGGCGCTCGCCGGGCCCGACGACACTTTGATTGTGGATAAGCTTGCCCATGCCTGCATAGTGGACGCCGCCCTTTGTTCCAAAAGTGGAAATTCCGGCAGAACTCCTGTCAGATTTTTCCGTCACAACGACATGGACGATCTGGAATTCGTTTTGAAAAGCGTGAACAAAGCCCGCAGGGGCGGCTTGATGATACTCACCGAGGGAGTGTACGGCATGACAGGCGATCTGGCCGACTTGGTCGGCATTACAAATCTCGCCCGCAGCTACAATGCTCGAGTTTTCATAGACGACGCCCATGGTATTGGAGTACTTGGCGAAAAAGGCCGGGGGACCGCCAGCCATTTGGGTGTCCAGGAGGAAATAGACGTATACTTCGGCACCTTCGCCAAGGCATTCGCCTCTATCGGCGGGTACACCGCCACAACCCACTCCGTCCGCGATTACATAGCCTACAATGCACGTACCCAGGTTTTCGCCAAGGCCCTGCCGATGCCCTACGTGCTATCCCTAAAAGTGGCGCTTCAGAAAGTAATCGAAGGAGACGAGCGCCGCAGGCTCATGTGGCAGCGATCGGGTGAACTGAAAGATGGACTGTGTGAACTTGGCTATCACATCGGAGCCGGAAACTCGCCAATCTGCTCGGTCTTTGTACCGATAGGCGAACGGCTTGAATCCGTCGGCATGGAAATGCTCACCTATCTTCGTGAAAACAGCGTATTTTGCACAGGCGTGATGTGGCCTGTAATACCCCCCGGCCTTATGATGTTCCGTATGATACCCACCTCTGCCCACACGCCGGAAGACGTAGCCAAAACCATCGAAGTCTTCAAGAATATGCGCGACAATCTCAAAATGCGAACTCTCAGGAGCGATGAACTAGCCAAAATTGCCAAGATTTATCGGAACTAGAGTCTCAAATGGGTAAACTCAAGGGCGCGGTGGATATGGGGGCATGGTCGCGAGACAAGATGAGACGGGATGAACTCCGAGGTCGTCCGTGTATTCACCCGGCAAGCCCGCGACAGCCGCGCCGTCAATCAGGAATCCCGAGCCCGTCCAAACAATGGGCGCTCATATCATCCTGGACGTTCCCCTAAGACGCCGAAACTTCGGAAGCTGGCCCTAGAGCGAATCGCAGTTGCCTTTAACCCTGCTCAGAGCCAGGGCTTTGATCATAAATGATGGAAGTCTCTCGCCCTTGCGGCGCTTGGTGAGGTTGACGAACCAACCCAATTTCTTAATGATGGAGAGCCGATATGTTTCTATGAATTCGATCAAAGTTCCGTCAGGATCCTCAATATACGTGAATCGACCCGCCGCGTCGCCCATATCAAAGGACGTGCGTGAGTCCACGGTGAAATCAAAACCCCGAGAACTCAGCTCGGCACCCAAGGCATCCATGCCCTGTATGTCGAAACAGAGATGGATGAAACCCGCGTCGCCCCAGAAACGGTCCGCAAAAATTTTTTTTGGTTTCCGATCCAGGGTTTGAACCAACTCAATGCTACTGGGACCAAGAAGCGCCCCAAACGGACCGGCTTGCCTTTTGCGGGAACTGAGCAGAACCCGGCGGAATACACCGCCGCCCCCGTTAAGGGAACTCCAATCAGGGAAGACATCGGTTTCGTCAAATTCAATCCTGTCGTAACCGAGCAAGTCCCTATACAATGGGAATGCCGCATCTATATCGCTTACACCGATAAGCGCTCCCGCCACCCCGCCGGTTGGATGTCCTCTGCTTTTAAACCAGAAATCCGAATGTACAATCTGAAAGAGATTCCCCCAGGAATCACGTACAAAGAATGTCATGAGACCATCGGGAGCGGTCTCCGGGTTGCCAAGAACCATCACTCCAGAATCCACCAGAAAACGATGAGCGGCAGCAATATCGCTCGTTTTTATCCGGGCCGCGAATATGCCCAAATCTCCAAGTACCGGAGGCTTCGTTGGAAAGCTCGTTAGCCTGCTGGTGTACTGCCAGATTTCAAGCCCCCCTCCGCCGCGCAGGTTTATGGCCAGCAAGGCATCGCGGGATTGAATTTCATCACCAGTATAGGCCGTCATGAAGGGAGCCTCGGCGGCCTCTCGGAAGATGGGAATGTCCAGTCCAAATCGGCATCGATACCAGAGCCAGGCCGCCTCCAAGTTCGGAATGCCGACACCAATTTGCTGGATACCACTTATTATGTAAGCCATCGTTTAATCTCTATCATCCGATTTTTATTCCGCTTGACTGAATTTGTATGAGACTTTGATAATAACTTGATGTCGAGCCTAAGTGTAGTACTATTCTGCCTTTTCTTTTTGCTTACCACTTCCTGCGGCAGTGAATTGCCCGAGTTGAAGGCGGGAAGTGAGATTCCATATTATGTCGCGGAAGGTTTCGAGCAGATCACCGTGTCGTCGCTGGGCAGGGTGGAAATCAGAGCGAGTAAGGTTGAGGCTTTTCAAGAGGATGACAAAACCGTTTTCTTTGAAACTCAGTTGACGGAATATGATTCGGATGGAAAGGTGCTTATGGAGGGCAATGCGAAAAAAATTGAGTTAGAGGGAAACAACGACGCGGCGGCGCGGGGAGATATTTATGTGCGCGATTTCATCAACGATACCAGCCTTGAAGCCGAGAAATTGATTTGGAAAAACAGAGAACGGCTCCTAAGCGGAGAGGGAGTTGTGAGTGTTAAGTTCAAAGACGAGGTTGAAATTAGCGGCGAAGGATTTGTTGCCGATATTGCTCGCAAGGTTTATGAGTTTAAATTGGGAGCCAGGGGTACCTTCGAAGCTGATGAAGAACGATAGTTCCCAAAAACTTCGAATCAGGTAAGCTGCTGATGGGAGTTCGGAGTCTGAAAATGAAAACCCTTGTTCACATGTTCTGGATTTGGATGTACCTGGATCTTACGGTGTTGGGCCTTGGGGCCGAGAGCTGGCGGTTTTCAGCCAATGAAGTCAAGAAGATCGATAGGGAGGATGAATCGCGCACGTTACTCAGTGGGAACGCCTATGCGGAGTCTGATACAATGCGGATCGGTGCCCAACAATTGGAGCTCAGTGGAAAGAACCATGAATATATAAACGGCAGCGGTAAAATAGCCTTCATCGACACCGAGAGAAAAGTCAAAGTGAATTCGGAACGCCTGGCATATAATCGAGTTACCGAAGTTATCGGCTTCCGGGAAAGAGTTATACTGGTCGATGAGGAGAACGATGTAGTTGTTCACTGTGAATCCTTGGACTTCCGGCAGAAAGAAGGCTTAATCATCATGCAAATCCTGGTTAGGCTCATCAAGGACGATACAGTGTGCAGGGGAGAATTCGCGACACTTTGGATCGACGAAGACATTTTGGAGATTCTAGGGCATCCGACGGTATGGCGCGACAACGATGTTTACCGTGCCGACCGGATACGGATGAATCTGGAAAGCGATGAGATTGAACTGGAAGGGGCGGTTGAAGGAACTCTGACTACAACCGAAGATGAAGAAGAATAGTGTCGAACCGGCTCCCGGGATGGATCAGAGCTCTGTGCTTCACGCTGAAGGTTTGCGTAAACTATACCGTACGAAACTGGCGGTATCCGATGTCTCATTTAGTATGAAACAGGGCGAGGTTGTGGGACTTCTTGGGCCGAATGGGGCAGGAAAAACCACCACCTTTTATATGATCGCCGGTTTCATAAAGGTGACTTCGGGGAAAGTATGGCTTGATGAGAAGGATATCACCAACGAACCGATGTATCAACGCGCCCGGCTCGGCATCAATTATCTGCCTCAGGAAGCTTCGGTTTTCCGCAAATTGAGCGTAGCAGAGAATATCCAAGCGGTTTTGGAAGCAAGAAGGGAATTGGATAAATCGGGACGCGAGTTGATAATGAAAAAACTCATGGAAGATCTCGGCATAAGCGAATTGGCAAACCAGAAGGCGGATACCTTGTCCGGTGGAGAACGACGGCGAACCGAAATTTGTCGGGCGTTGGCCACAAATCCGAAATTTCTGTTGCTTGACGAGCCCTTCAGCGGCATTGATCCAATTGCCGTCGGCGATCTTAGAGACATCATCCGGAGACTGGCCGATCGTCGGATAGGAGTACTGATAACCGATCACAATGTACGTGATACACTTTCAATTACCGGACATGCCTACATAATCAATCATGGCGAAATACTCACTGGTGGAACTGCCAAGGAACTATTGGAAGATGAGCGGGCTAGGGAGATTTACCTGGGTAGAGATTTCTCTTTGTAAGATAGCTGAAAAAAACAATAAGTTTCCTTGACTCGAGAAATCGATTAAGAGAGCATGAAAACGGGGGTTGGTTTGCTTGAACAGGGACAACGGTTAACTGCCAGCCAGAAACTTGCGCAGAAACAAACAATAACTCAAAAACTGATTCAATCGATTGCTCTCATGGCGATGCCGCTGACTGAGTTACGGGAGACAATTCGAAGGGAGGTGGAGAAGAATCCGGCGTTGGAAATCGTTCGAGAAGCGGGTGAGGTGGATGCTCCCACCCGAAATGAGAATGTGGATAGGGAAGATGATGTAGCCGAACAGAACTCTTTTGGTGATAATCCCGATCCAGGCTACCAAGCCACACCCGCCGGCGATTCCGACAGCAAGCGATTATTTCTTGAGGGGGCCTTCGCCCGCGAAAAAACACTTCATGACATTTTGATAGAGCAGTTGCATGTTATGAATACTCTACCGGAACTCGCGGACTTAGCCGAAAAGATTATATGGAATCTCAATGGGGATGGCTTTCATAACGAGGCACCCGATTTGCTACTCACCAGTAACAAGCCGGAACTACTGGAGTCGGCCCTTAAACTGATTAGAGCCATGGAACCCATAGGCTGCGCATGCAGCGGCTGGCAGGAGTCTCTTTTGGTTCAGGCTGAAATCAGGGGAGGCAGTCCATCAAACTTCGAACGCTTTGTAGGGGAGGGACTCGGTCTCTTGGAGAAAAAACGTCCCGAAGATGTAAGAGCGGCCTTGCGGATGTCTCTGAATGACTGGGAACTCTGCGAAGCATACGTTCGAACACTCTCGCCATTTCCGGGCCGATTATACTCAGTTGATGTGCCGCAGTACATTGTTCCGGACTTGGTTATCCGGAAGAAAGAAGGCGAACTGACATTGATTCTCAATGACGAGATTCTTCCGGTTCTGCGGATCAACCCGGAATTTGAAAGAATAGGTGATGAATCCGGTATTGATGGAAATGCGAAACGCTTTATCAGTGATCATTCTAGAGAAGCCCGGTATTTTATCAATAGTCTCGCGCAGCGAGACAACACACTGCTGAAAACCGCGCGTTCCATTGTGGAATTTCAAAGAGATTTCTTCTCCGGCGGACCGAGATTTCTGAGGCCGCTTACGCTCAAAGACGTTGCCGACGAAATAGGGGTTCACGAGACAACCGTTTCCAGAATCACATCGAATAAATACGTACAAACCGATTGGGGATTGTTTCGACTGAAATTTTTCTTCACCAATTCCATCTCCGGATCTGGCGATGCGAAATCAAGGATTTCCAAGGTGGCGGCAAAGGAAATCATAAAAGAGGTATTGGCGGGACTCGACGCGAATAAACGCATTTCTGATCAGGCACTTAGCGAATTGCTTGCACGTCGAGGCATAAACCTGGCGCGAAGAACCGTTGCCAAATACCGGAATGAACTTGATCTACCCTCATCCAACCGACGATAATTGAGGAGTTCTTTAGCAACAGGAGGATGCGATGAACTTGGAAGTCAAGGGGGCCCACGGCTATAGTCCGGGCGAAAGCACCAGGGGATACATTGACAGGAAAATGAAACGTCTGAATCATGTCGAAGCTCATATGGCGGATTTGCACCTAACTCTGGATAGGGAAAGAAGCGGTGAGTTCAAAGCCGAGGCGAACATCCATTTCCGTTGGGGAGCCATGGGACATATCAGGGTTGCGGATAGAAATCTTTTCAAGGCCCTTGATTCACTGTTCGATAAAATTGAAGTCAAGGCGACGAAAGAGAAAGACAAGATGCAAGAGCATTAGTAAAACTCGCCCATGTTTTTTTGCTCTCCCGTGTTATAATCAAAGCAATGGAAAGGTTCACAGTTTTAGACCTGCTCAGTTTGGAGCCTGAGCCGCTAAATACGCTTGAATTACGCTGTATATGTGGACGCAAGGGACTGTCGAGGGAGATTTATTCCACCGATACCAATCGTCCTGGTATGGCCCTGACTGGATTTTTTGAAGAATTTGTTGGGGAGCGAATTCAGATTATTGGGCGCTGTGAATTCGCCTACATCGAATGTATGGCCGAAAAGACGCTTGCATTCCAGCTTGCCAAGCTATTCAAGTACGATATTCCATGCTTCATTTTCAGCTACAATCTCGAATCCCCGGAGTATTTCAAAAAGCTCGCGGAGGAGGCTGAGATTCCGATTCTGGTAACCCCCCTGACCTCCTCACTGCTTTCGATAAGATTGATGCGGACTCTTGATTATGTGTTTGCTCCCACACAGACAATTCACGCGGTATTTGTTGAAGTGGAGGGGAGGGGTGTGTTGATTCAGGGTGAGAGCGGAATCGGGAAAAGTGAAATCGCGTTGGAACTCTTAGATAGGGGCCATTGCCTAATTGCTGACGATGCGGTGCTTTTGAAGTGCTTAAACGGCAATACACTCTGGGGATACAGCGCTTCCGAGGTGATGGAACATCACATGGAAATTCGGGGATTGGGGATTATCGACACGGCCAGATTATATGGTCTCAATTCAATAAGGGATCGGAAGACCGTGGAAATGGTATTCCATCTCGAAACCTGGGATAACAATAGAAATTACGATCGCCTTGGAACTTCGGATACGATGATGAACCTCCTGGGCGTGAATATTCCTCTAATCACAGTGCCGGTGAAGCCTGGGCGCAACATCCCCATTATAATAGAAGCGGCGGTCCTAAATCACAAATTGAAATCACAAGGTGTACATGCTGCTAAGGAGTTCAACAAGGATTTCAATCGGTGGATGGAGAGTGAGAATGCAAGAAACCAGTGGTTTGGCGACACCGCGGCCCAACGGGGTCGGCAATGACTACGCGCATTGTGACAATACTCAATAGAGCGGGTATTCACGCCAGACCCGCGTCGCTGATCGTGCAAGCCGCCCAAGCTTTCGAAAGTTCAATTTGGATTGAGAAAGATGATGTTAAAATTAACGTGAAATCAATCATGAATCTGCTGACTCTGGAGGCTACCTATCAAACCAAATTGACGTTAAGCGCTGAAGGGCCTGATGAAGATGACGCTGTTATAGAAATATCCCGTTTGTTCGAGAATAGATTCAAGGAAGAGTAATTTGTCGAGGTCCCTCAATCCAACGTCGATTCGGGGTTTACCTGAATATGGGAAATAACCCCTCTCCTACTTCTTACCGGTACCTGAGCCTTATTATCGTTGTCTATACCACCATCACCATCCTGATTCTTTTCTGGGCGGCTCAGGTGTTCAACACGGTGATCAAGGGAACGCCGCTGGAAAACTCTCCAGCGATTCTAATCTCATCGATTTCCATCCCTCCGATACTCTTGAGCATTTCCGCGATTATTTGGGCCAAGTTTTTCCGACGGAAGAGACATGGTATACCGGGCTATAGATTGAAACTCAAGTTGACAGGACTTTTTACCCTGGTTGTAATCAGCGCGATTCTCCTAGCGGGATTATTTCCCATCTTCCTTCTCAATGCTTCAATCGAGTTGAGTCTCGCGCCGGAAAACGGTTTGGCACTGGAGGCCGGCGAACGCCTATCGTCAAGATACCGAAAAGATGCACTTGCCCGGCTTAAGAATCTAGCCGAGAGCGATTATCTGAGTACCCTCCTAGATGATGTGAATCGCGATGCCGGGCAGGTTTGGGGCGAACTTCTGGATGTGGCGCCCTACTTGAACGCCATTCAGATTACCGGAGGGGGGAGGGGGCGTATGATGGGAAAATTTGAATTATTCTTCCCTCCGGGGGATTTTGGAAAGTACAACGAGGAGGGGGCTTTGCCCGCACGGGAAGTGGATGCGCAAACCATCCTTGCCTGGCAAAGTTTTAGGAACAATCGCAGGATAATTCTTTCAACGGCATTGGTTAGAGATTTCGAAGCGGATGTGCATCAGATAATCACGGTTCATGGCAAATGGCAGCGCCTTGAGCAAATGCGGGGAGTTGTCAAGAGATTGTTAGGGGGTTTCGTATTTCTCATAATAGGCCCGCTGATTTTAATTGCCTTATTTGCCGGCATCGCGCTAAGCGACAAGCTCATGAGTTCTTTGTCCGCATTTGGCGAGGCGACGAGAAAAATTTCTGAAGGGGATTTCAATTTTAGAATTCCTGACTCAGAGGGAAAGGAACTTGACTTCTTAACAAAGCCCTTTAATCGGATGATTGGAGAACTTTCGGAAAATCGCGCCAAGACTATTCACGACGAACGACTTGCGACGTGGCAGATGATTGCCCAACGCCTGGCTCATGAACTGAGAAATCCCCTAACGCCTATTAAACTCTCCGTTCAACGAATCTTGGGGAAGGTTAAAGTTGGAGTATTGGATATAGACCTTGTTCAAAAAGCCTCCAGACTTATACTCCGTGAGGTTAATGGCCTGGATAAGCTGTTGCAGGATTTCAGAGACTTCGCCGGAGGCAGTCCACTCAAACGTTCGAGACTGAATGTTGAATATCTGATAACCGATGTCTGCGAAGAATTTAGAGCCACGCATCCGGAGATAGAGTGGCTGCTGGTGCCCAAGGGAGCGATATTGCCGGTAATGGCCGATGCACGACAAATTTGGCGAGTGATGACGAATCTGATAACGAACGCTTTGGAAGCCAATTCCACGAAGATTACGATTAAGTGGAATATGATCTACAGTGGGAACGCACCCTATATTCATCTTACTGTGTTGGATAATGGCGAGGGAATTCCCACTGAGCGGGCGGAATCGATATTCCAGCCGTATCATTCTACCCGTGAGCGAAGCATTGGATTGGGTTTGGCTATGGCCCAGAGAATTGTCAGCGATCATCGTGGTCGAATCTGGTTTGATTCTGAGATTGGCAAAGGCACAGCGTTCTATGTGGAACTGCCGGCAAGGGAGGAATAGTGAGCAGCGTACTCATTATAGACGACGAGAGTGCTATCCAGGACGTACTTGAAGGTATTTTGGGAGACGAAGGCTATCAAGTGCATGTGGCGAATGATGGAATGGAAGGTTTGAGATTGCTGAAAAGGTATCCAATTGACATTGTGTTCCTTGATGTCTGGCTTCCTGGTAAGGGGGGAATTGATGTTCTTGTGGAAATCAAGGCCATCTGGCCCGAAGTAGAGGTGATAATAATATCCGGACACGCCACAGTGGAAACGGCGGTGAAGGCAATTAAACTTGGAGCTTATGACTATCTCGAGAAACCCTTGGATTTAGAGCGGGTTCTTACGCTTGCCCGAAACAGCATTCAGCTGGAAATCCTTAAACGAGAGAACGCGGCTCTGCGCAAGGGTCAGTTTCTCGAGGATGAGATGATCGGCAACACTGAGGAGATGCAGAAGATTCGTGAAATTGTCGCGCAGAGCGCCCCGTCAGATTCGAGAGTGATGATACTTGGTGAAAATGGCACGGGAAAAGAATTGGTTGCACGGATGATTCACTCGAGAAGTAATCGATCGTCTCGCCCGTTTGTCGAGGTTAATTGCGCGGCAATCCCCGAGAATCTCATAGAAAGTGAGCTCTTTGGGCACGAAAAGGGTGCATTCACAAACGCAGTTGCCAGGCGGCGAGGAAAATTCGAACTTGCTGACGGTGGTACGCTTTTTCTTGACGAAGTTGCGGACATGGCTCTTGAAGCTCAGGCGAAAATGCTCAGAGCAATTCAGGAGATGAGCTTCGAACGGGTCGGTGGAGAGGAGCAATTGCACGTCGATGTCAGGATTATCAGTGCTACCAATAGGAATATCACCCGTGAGATTGAGAGGGGAAATTTTCGGGAAGATTTATACTTTCGATTGAATGTGATACCTATTTCCGTGCCCTCTTTAAGAGAGAGGCGAGATGATTTGCCCACTTTGATTGATTATTTCCATAAAAAGCTGAGTGATGACAATGATGCTCCGACATTGAGATTTACCGATGAGGCCATGAACCTACTCATGGAATATCCTTGGCCGGGAAATATCAGAGAGTTGAAGAATTTTATTGAAAGAGTTAGCATATTGGTTGATGAGGCTGAGGTGACTGAGGAAACGGCCCGTTATTACCTTGGAGAAACGGAATCAAGGCCTTCCAAGTCTTCGTTGTATCATGAGTATGAGGGGATGAAACTCAGTGAGGCGAAGGATCTATTCGAAAAGCGAATGGTGGAGCGATGCCTGGAAGAAAACGGATTCAACATTTCAAAAACCGCACAGGCAATGGGAGTATATCCTAGCAACTTACACGGCAAAATAAGAAAATACAAGATTGAGATTAGGAAATGAAGGCGCCCACCAAAAGACAGACGGAAGTTCTCGATTTCATCAAGTCCTTTTTCAAAGAGAATAAATATCCTCCAACCTTCAGAGAGATTGCCGATAATTTTGGTATTTCTTTCAAGGGCGCCTACGATCATGTGAAGGCGCTGAAAAAAAAATCTTTTATATCTTGTGACAGTAATCGATCTCGCACAATAGAAGTGGTTGCGACTTCGTGCGAAACCGACGATCATCAGGTGCTGGTACCGCTACTCGGCAATATCGCGACTGGTGTTCCACCTTTCACCGAGGAAAACAACGACGGCTTCATCCCTCTTCCCAACTCGGTTGTCGGTGGAGGCCGGGTGTTTGCCCTGCGCGTTGAGGATGACAGCATGGTTAACGCTGGAATCATGGATGGGGATATTGCGGTATTCAACTATCAAACTCAGGTGGAAAATGGACAAATCGTTATAGCCATGCTTGATGAAGTTCTTACCTTGAAACGATTTTACAGAGAGAAAAACCGCATACTTCTTCAGGCCGAGAATCCGGCTTATCCGCCAATATACACGGCGAATGCATATATTCGGGGGCGTCTGGTGGCTCTGATTCGTTCGTATTAATCCAGCCCGGATGATGACATCAGCACTTCTGCCTGTATACTTTTTCCCCGGACCGGAAATTGGACATAAGCGCGATAGAATTGCGGCTATTAAACAGGCTCTCCACGATAGGAACAAAGAGGTGCCGGAGGTTCACGTGTATTTTCCGTACGATAGCCAGGTCTCGGATATTGTATCGGTACTCTTAAACGGCTCTCTCTTTTCCACAGGGCGCTTGGTGATTGTCGCAGAAGCTCAGGCCCTAAGGGAAAAAGATGTACGAGTATTCAAGCAGTATATAAATACTCCGACTTCGGGAGTGATACTTATATTCACCTGCGACGAGGTTCCTGGATCTCGAGAATATCCCAGAACCTTGGCGAATGCGCTGCCCGAAAAAGCAATAGAAGTTTTCTGGGAAATGTTTGAACGAGATAAACGGAACTGGGTGACTAGATTTTTGAATGAGAACGGCTTGAGGGCTGAAACCGGGGCCATTGAACTTCTGCTTGACATAACTGAAGGCATCAGCGACTTCCTCCGTGAAGCCTGTGAACTGCTGGTGTTTTCGGTGGATTCCAAAAGAATCATCCTGGAATCCGATGTTGACAGAATTCTGGAACACAGTCGAAAGGAAACGGGCTTCAGCCTCTTTGAGCGGTTTTGTCGAAGGGATTTGGATGGTGTTTTAGGCGCCCTTGACAATTATTCGGATTCAAATGCCGCGGACAGGATTTTGTCGATGCTGGCCGATCCCATGACCCGCTTGAGTGATTTTGCGTCATTGCTATCGCGGGGGTTGGCGCCAGAAACCGCGGCTGTTGAATTGAGATTAGGGCGAGGGAAAAGGGTACTTGACACTTATATGTACGGCGTCCGCAATTACCGGAAGTCCGAATTGGATTCCGCAATACGAAGCTTGGTCGACCTTGAATCTTGGTTGCGAAATGCTCCTAAAGAATTACGCAGATTCAAGACAGAAATCTGGCTCTGCCGGGTAATCGGCGGCCGCTAGCCTCAATATCCTCGCCAGTTGGGAAATTTGAATCTTCCGGAATATGGTGGATTATCCGAATGCTTTCCCGTTTCACGTTGTGGCGCAGCTTTATGTAAAGTATCTTCTGTTGCTCATCGTAAACCCATCCGGCATAGTAACGCTCGAAGTCTGGATCGCTTCTCCATCTGATATCACGCATATATATCAAACTGAAACTATCTATTCCCTTGATTGCCATGTGGTGAATCGCGCCGATGGGAAAATCGCAGGAAATAATTGTCTCATCTTGCGAGCTTTTCACCTCAAAATTGTCCGTACTGGTGATGGCCCAGGAACCATTCCCCAATTCCTTGGATAAGGAAACGTGCCTAGGGAATGAGTGGCTGTTTATTATAAGGTGATAAAGCTTCTCAGGGGGGATTAAACCCTCTATGTGAACTTTTTTGCTGAACGTTAGTTTCGCCGGTAGTGCTCCTGCTTCATCCGCGTAAGCGAGGGCCGAGATTATCATCTGCTGACCCATTGATCGCATAGTGCCGTCCTTGCTTATTTCGGATTCGGCCAGCAGAAATCTAGCGGCGGAAATAGACGATTCCATGTTCACCCGGCCATCTTGGTTGAATAGCCAAAGTCCATCGTCAATCCAGAATACTCTTTCAATAATGAAGTCCTCCAATAGCCGCCTTCTAAGCTCGAAATCACCCTTGGCGTCATCCAGCGATAGCTCTGCGGCTTCCCGAAGTAAAGCCAATCTACTTAGAATTTCCCTGTTGGAGGTCCGCGGTGGGGGAATTTGTCGAATCAAGCGTAGCAGACGAGTCGCCTCGGATGTAAATCCTAGGTCGTATAACGAACTCAACGATAAGTCCTTTGAGAAACTAGGTTGGCCGTCTTCGAGCTCGATAAGAGTGTTACTTGCGGTCGTTCGCAATGTCCGAGCATGCATCTGCCCGCCCCTGACAATATCTCCCATAATGGGACTCGGAAGCCACCCAACTGTTTCCGGCGTATTCTCGGCGATGGATCTGATCCTCGAAACTTGAGATTGCAGTTGTTTTGTTTGTAGTGCATCGGTCAATATGGCGGCGGCCAGTTCGTCGTCCCACGATTCTGAAATCATGCGAGTGTCCCACCCCCCGCGGGCATCCGCGTTCCACCTGCTGATGACGGTATGGAAGGTTGTTTCCGAAGGAGCTTCGCCCTGATCCAACCACTCGGTGGCGCTTATCCCGGCTCCTTGACGGAGATCGGGAAGTTCAAGTGCCGAATTTATCCCGGCGTTTACAACCAGTCGCCGTACTCTTGGATTCCAAAGAGAATTTGGTGGAAGAGTTACCATATACTCCAAGTTCTTTGTCTTAACCGCGAGGGTATTATTCTGATGAATCGTTATACCAGCGCCGCTGGCAGCCTGCAACGGGAATTCGGCGGATTTAACCGGCGGGATTGTTGCGGGAATTACAGTGCTTAGGTTGAGACTCCCATCATGTTCATTCGAATTGACTTTGATACTGGCACCATCATTGAGAATGATATTGACGAAATCGTCACCCCTTTTCCATTCGCTTATCTCTAAATGATGACGGATTCCATCCTCTGTTACGAGAACGGCCGTATTCAATTTGCTAAACAGCAGTTCCAAACCGCCGACGTTCACTATTAGTTTTTTAATTTTGGGTGGCGAAGACATGGTGCCGGCAGTAGATTTTCCCCTAACCGCGATTTCGCCGACCAAGGCGCTGAAATGTTTTTCCCTGGTGAAATGTATGATTAGAAACCCGATTGCCAGCAGGATGTAGGCTGAGGAAAAAAATATTGTCCTCCCAAGAGAGATCCGATTCATCGGTTCCAATGTTAGCAACGATGAGATTGTACGACAAGCTTGCTTGTGTATTCACAGGTCGGTTATTATTGACGCCGAACAAGGAGATTCCATGTGTTTCGCCTCTCTTTGACGTCGCTGTCTTTTTTTGCGGGCTCTCTTATTCTTCTTGCCTGTGTCTCAACGGAGCAGGATGCCTCTGCGAGCAGGCAGACCCATGATCCTGACACCTATGATCCTGCCAGACTTATCTCCGATTTTGAGAGAACAGACTTGGATACCCTTGACGACGAATCTCGTTTGATTTACTCGATACTCCTTCGCAATGTGGAACGATATGATGAGTCCAGAATTCAGTTGAAGAAGCTAATCGAAAACAATCAATTGAATTCCATGGCCTGGTACAATCTTGCCTTACTGGAACACGCCGCCGGGAATGCCGAAATGAGAGATCTCGCTATTGAAGCGGCGATTGAGTTGGACGATAGCAAGGCGGAAGTGCTCACGTTTCGCGGAACACTGGCCATTGAGGATTCGAATTGGGAAGAAGCCGCGGCATATCTACAACAGGCCTTGGAACTCAATCCGGAATATGTCGAAGCTCTAACCGCAATGGCCTGGGTTAAGGCAAAATCCGGACAATTGGATCCAGCTTTGACACTGCTGGATAAGGCGGTGGAGCTGGATCCTGAATATGTCTATGCCCGTGTGGACAGATCCAGAATCAATGTGGCTCTAAGGAACTATGGCATTGCCGAGCGCGATTTGGACAAGGCAATAGAACTGGAACCGGATGTTCAATGGCACTATCTGGATAGGGCCAGAATCCGGCTTCGATATTTTTTAGATTACGAAGGCGCTTTGGCGGACTTGGAGAATGTCGAGAGGCTGGACCCGGATAATTTTTTTGCCTTGGTTTATCTTGCCGGACTTCATGATGAACAGCGTCGTTTTTCGGAAGCCAGAAACTACTATCTCAGGGTGGTTAAGCTGCATCCGGAATACTTCTGGGCCTACATGCCTCTTGGTAAATTGGAATGGATGGCCGGTGAGTATTCTGAATCTGAGAAATGGTTTACAAAGGCGGCGGAGCAGGATCCCGAGCTTTATACGTTGCAGTTGATGGTTGCGATGTCAAAATTCCGTTTGGGAGAAATAAGCGATGCGGATAGACTTTTCCTGCAAATTTTGCAAACCCTCGAGAGAGGAAAGACAGCATACGAGGTTGTAAGATTTTGCGCCGAAAGGAACTCTGATTACTACGCAATAAACGCTCTGAATAAGGAGACTGACGAATCGCTTCGCGAAAGACTGTGGTACTACATGGGCGCGATGTATGAATCTGAAAACAACAGTTCGGCAGCGATTGCCGTCTATGAACGCTTGAAAATGCGAAGAGGGAAGATGGAATACGATTTGGCCTGGGCTGCCCTTGAGGGAATGGGAGATGGATGAGAAGCTTTAGAACCGAGAAGGTTTCGGAAACCATAACACTGATAAAAATTGATGACAGGGAGATAGTTCTACTTGGAACGGCTCATGTCTCCGCCGGGAGCCAGGCCGAAGTCGAGAAGTCGATGACAGTTGAGGCTCCAGACCATGTCTGCGTAGAGATGGATGAGGGCCGCTTAAAAAATCTGGACGATGAGGGTAAGTGGTCCAGCACGGATATTGGAAATGTCTTGAAGAGAGGCCAGGGTTTCATGTTACTGGCCAATCTAGCCTTGTCGTCTTTTCAACGACGCATGGGCCTGGATACCGGCGTTCAGCCCGGCGCGGAGATGAAAACGGCTGTCGATGCGGCCAGAGAGGGAGACATAGCTTTTTCCTGCTGTGATAGATCAATACAGGTGACTTTGAGCCGCGCGTGGAGGCTAAGTAATTTTTGGTCCAAATTGAAGCTTATTTCTTCTCTTCTCACCTCTGTACTTACAAACGAGAAAGCAAGCCCCACGGAAATTGAGAAGCTCAAGGAAGCCGATGCGATGCAAAATATGATGAGCGAATTGGCTGATTATCTTCCTGCTGTCAAAACGGTGTTGATAGATGAAAGAGACTTTTATCTGGCATCGAAGATAATCAGTGCTCCTGGTAAAAAGACACTGGCTGTTGTAGGGGCGGCTCATGCGCCGGGCATAGTCAAACTCATGGGCGAAATAGCCGCCGGTGAACGAAGACTTGAGACAGGGGAGTTGGAAATGATTCCACCGCGAAGGTGGTATGGCAAAGCCCTCCCATGGATTATACCCTCGCTGCTTATTGGACTCTTCGCATTCAGTGTCTACCGGTCCGGTTTCGAAAGAGTGCTCGAAATGGGCAAAATTTGGTTTTTTACCAACGGCGTTTTAGCCGCGATGGGAGCTTTGGCGGCGTTGGCCCATCCCTTGACTGTACTGATAAGCTTTTTTGGAGCGCCATTTACTTCGTTGAATCCCGCAATCGGCGTAGGCATGGTGGCTGGGCTTCTTGAATATCTGTTCCGGGCGCCGCGGGTTTCTGATATGGAGAAACTGAAGACGGATGTCCTTGGAATCAGGGGTTGGTACAGGAATCGAATCACTCGAATCCTGCTGGTGTTTCTTCTGAGTTCGGTTGGCAGCAGTGTGGGAACTTTCATCGCGATTCCCTGGTTAACCTCGATTGCCGGAAGCTAGCTCGCATATCCACCTACACTTGGAGTTCCTCATTAAAAGGAACTAATCAGCTCCATTTCGAAAAGCAGCCAGCTATCGGGCTCTATGGGTCCATAGCCCCTGTCGCCGTAGGCCAGATATGGTGGAATGAGCACCTGCCTAATCTCTCCTGGATGCATATCTGTCAGCATTTCAATCCAACCGGGAATCACTCCGTCTTGACCCAACGTGAACTCGAAGGGCTGATCTCGTTTGCGGGTGCTATCGAAAATGGTGCCATCGAGAAGAGCCCCGGTATAGTGCACGGATACCCTGGAACCTGCTGTGGGCTTCTCGCCACCGCCCTCCGCCTCCACGACGAAGTGTATTCCTGTTGGAGTTTTTTTCCTCTCATCTCCCAATTCGATAACTGCCTTCGCCAAGTTCGGGTTGATTTCTTTGAGATTCTCAATCTCGGCCGATCTGGCCACATCATACAGTTCCGCGAACTTGGCGTCGTCGAAGTTGCCGGCGGGTAAGTCGATTCTCAGTATTCGTATCGATTTTATACGGTCGCCCTTCCGTGTTTTCATCAGCGTCCTTCTTCCTGAAACCAGTTCGCCGAATGGTGTGTATTTGCTGTCCAAAAAGCGGTCGCCCTCCTGTGTGATGAAGAAACGACTTCCCGCGGACTCTGTTACATACCCATCCATTACCAATATGCCAGGAGCGGAAGCACTGATTTCCGTTTGCGTTTCCCTGGGTATGGTGTATCCAGGTCCTCCTGTACCATCTTCCAGGGGATCTCCCGAAAAAACCGCGTAGTCCGGTGCTTCTCGATAGAAAGAGAGGCCGTCAAAATATGGTATTCCCGGGTCAAATACCTTATTGGATATGCTTCCCTGGGCGAGACCGCAAAAATTCGCGACTGTTAGTGGTGTTTCATCCAGAGTGAGCATGAAAACCATCACTCCACGGTTTGTGTGAATTCTGGCGTAGAGCCCAGGGGGCAGCTCTTCCGTTGAGCCAGAAGCCCAAAGGATGACGGGAATAATCAGCAGAATAGCGACAAAGTGCTGTTTCATCAGGAATCCTGAAAATCAATCAATTCGATATCAAACACCAGCCAAGAATGGGGAGGAATGGGACCAATGCCTCGCGATCCATAACCCATTTCAGGAGGTATTACAATCGTACTTCGCTCACCCTTGTTCATATTCATAATCGAAACATCCCATCCTGGGATAACCCGGCCGGCCCCCAAAACAAATTCGACTGCCTCGTTTCTATCCCTGGAACTGTCAAACTGAGTGCCGTCAATCATAGTTCCGATGTAGTGGATGCTCACCTTCATGCCCGCGGCGGGTTTGCTTCCAGTCCCCTCCTGTTCAATCACCTTATAAATTCCGGTCCTGTCATCACGCACCGCGTCCGGCCAATGACTGGCAATCTTGTTCAACACAGCCTTATTTCGTTCTTCCTCTGCAGCACTACGTCGTACCATCAGCGACTCTTCGATTTCACTGAAAGCGGAGGAACTCGCCTTATATTCCTTCGCCTCCGGGCCCACGCGCAGTATCTTGACTTTCCTGATGACGTCCCCCTCTCCGATTGAATCGACAGTTTCCTGACCTCTCACAACTTTTCCGAAAATGGTGTGCATCCCGTCAAGATGTCCGGCTGCCACGTGTGTGATAAAGAATTGACTTCCATTCGTGTCGGGGCCGGCATTGGCCATGGCCAGAACCCCGGGACTGTCAAAAACAAGGCCGTTATCTGTCTCGTCTGGAAATGTATATCCAGGACCCCCGGTGCCATCCCCCTCAGGATCACCCCCCTGTATCATGAACTCCTCTATTACTCGATGAAAAGTAAGTCCATTATAAAAAGCGCCCCTTCTATTGGCGAAATCAAACTCGCCTTCGGCAAGTCCAACGAAGTTCATAACTGTAAGAGGCGCCTTATCGGGGAACAGTTTTGCTACTATCGTGCCCTTTTCGCTGGCTATCTCAGCATATAGGCCGTGTCCAATATCGTTCTCGGTGCACGATGTGGCGATAAGAGCCAAGATGGCTAGAATGAGAAAGAGTGCTGAAGCTCGGTGGTCCGGTAGCTGCATTTTCGTCTCCATGGAAGCTTGAGTGCTGAGTATAGAGTTGACTCCATTTGGTTGTCGAGCGGGGTATTCGAAATCCGGTGCCGAGCGCTGTCATGCATACTTCCGGAAATCAAACTAGGCCTGGGGTGTATCGATTCCGACAGCGGTTTCGAGAGCCAGCTCCATCATCTGAGTGAAGCTTCTTTCCCTCTCCAGGGCCTTGGTTTCCTCCCGGGAAACAAGGCTGTCGCTCACTGTGAGGATGCAAAGCGCCCTCGCTCCGAATCGTGATGCCAATGTGTAGAGCGCGGCAGCTTCCATTTCCACGGCGAGTACCCCGTATTTCGCCCAGTTTTTCCAGGATTCCGGATCTTCATCGTAGAATACATCCGAGCTGAGTATGTTACCTGCTTTGATATTGATACCAAGTTTCTGGGCGCACTTGACGGCGGCAGTCACAAGCTCCCAATCTGCTGTGGGTGCGAAGCTCATACCATCGAAACGCCGGCTTATCATGGCCGAGTTCGTTGACGCGCTTATGCCAAGTACAATATCCCGCAGCATGATGTTCGGCTGGATCGAACCGCACGAGCCGACGCGTATCAGCGTGTTTGCGCCGTAAAAATTGATTAGCTCGTGCACGTAGATCGCATGCGATGGCATTCCCATCCCCGTGCCCTGAACCGATATTTTTTTCCCCTTGTAGGTGCCGGTGTAACCGTACATCCCTCTTACCTCATTATATCGCCTGACATCATCCAGATAGTTTTCCGCGATAAATCTGGCTCTCAGTGGATCACCCGGGAGAAGAACTCTGGGTGCGATTGCGTTTTTACCGGCTCCTATATGAACACTCATAGCGGCTCTCCCATATAGCTCGATATCTGCTTAGGATAAAGGCCAGAACTGTACTAGACAAGTGTGTCGCGGCATATTTGTCTGGTCATTATCACGCCGTCAATCACATCCAATTGTTTCATGAAATCAGGGTGAAGGGGAGGGGGTGAGAGTTCAATTATGTTGTATGCAATTCGGTCTTGATGTCTATTCACCATGTCTTCGACGTTCAGGCCTTCCTGCGCCAACACGGAGAGTATCTGACTGAGCATGTTTGGCACGTTTTTATTCGCGACAATCAGGCGCGCGCTACCGCTTGATTCCAGGAAACAGCTTGGGAAATTGACCGAGTTTGTGATATTGCCGTTTTCCAGGAAATCCTTGACTTGATTCACGGCCATAACGGCGCAGTTTTCTTCGGCCTCCGTCGTTGAGGCCCCGAGATGTGGAATGGAAATTACGCCCTTCTCGCCCAGGAGTTCCGGAACGGGGAAGTCCGTAACATAAGACGATAGCGTTCCATTTTTCAAAGCCGCTTTCACTTCACGGGCATTCACTAGGCCATCGCGTGCGAAATTGAGTAAGTGGAGGCCGGGTTTGGCCCTTTTCAGGGAGTTCTTGTTCATCAGGTTTTCAGTAGCTTTCGTCAGGGGTACGTGGAGGCTTATATAATCGCTATTTGACATCAGATGATCGAGGCTTTTCGAACGTCTTATTCCGCTTGATAGGCCCCATGCGGCGCTCACGGAGATGAAGGGATCGTAGCCGCTAACTTCCATGCCGAGTTGTTCGGCGGCGTTCGCTACCAGAACTCCGATGGATCCAAGCCCAATCACCCCAAGTTTTTTTCCGCTTATCTCCGAACCAGTAAACGAGAACTTCTCCCTCTCTATGGTTTCCGCAAGCTGCGAAGCATTGATTTGAGAGGCAAGCCAGTTGATTCCGTCGTGGATGCGTCTCGAGGAAAGAAACAGGGCCGCGATAACTAATTCCTTGACGCTGTTCGCATTGGCCCCAGGGGTATTGAAGACGACTATGCCTCGCTCGGTGCACATGTCCACCGGGATATTGTTCACCCCGGCGCCGGCTCTGGCAACTGCCAGCACACTCGGTTCAATTTCAATAGGCAGAGTCTTATGGCTTCGAAGAAGAATCGCATTGGGAGCACTTGGATTGCCACCCACCCTGTAGTTTTCGGAGTCAAATCGGCTGAGCGCGGGCGAGGCAATATTGTCGTATACTTTGATGTTGAACATCTTGAGGTGCTCTTTCCGGATTGTAAGATAGCACGGCGGAGATATGTCGTCAATGACTTTGATGTGTGTTAGAATCAAGTTGTCTTTTACCGAATTAGCGGTTAATCTCCTGATGAGGCTGTTATTTCATTATGGAAAGTATTGTCGTGTCTTGTTCGGATCGGGAAGTGATTGAGAAGATTCGGAATGTGATAGAGAGAAATTTCAAGAAAAGATTTTCCCTCCGTTTTCCACCAACGGAGAAGGCAGTTCTTGAAATACTGGATTTTGAGATCCCGGAGTTGCTTATAGTGAATTTTTCGGATTCGGAACTCGACAACGCAAAACTCAGGGATTCAATTATGCAGGATTCCTGGCTGCACGACTTCGGAATTATCGGCTTATACGACATTGAGTTTGATAGGGAGGAAACCATAATTGCCGAAAACAGGGATATCAATTTGCTAACCTTGGTCGATTTCGGTCGAATAAAAAGTCATTTGGGCAAATCCCTGGAAATTCTTGATAAGAATCGCCAGATGATTTTTCAAGGTTTTCTTTCCGATAAACTCGTCAATCGAATGGTCGGGGAATTCGAAATTGACAACAGAGATTATCTATTAGTCTCAATATACGGGGGTATACTTGCCAATTTTCTTGTAAGACATGGCAAAATATCACCTCAGGATCGCTTCAAGGTTCAGATGGCCCTAAGCGAGTTATTGTTAAACGCTATCGAACATGGCAACTGCGGTATCAGTTATCAGGAGAAAACTGAGTGGCTTGCAAGCGGCGAAGGAATAAATGAGCTGATTGAAGAACGTTGCAAAAACCCGGATATTGCGGCGAGAAGAGTTCTGCTCAGTTGGGAAATAGGTGACAAGTTTTGCAACTTCACTGTAGGGGATGAGGGCGAGGGTTTCGACGTGTTGGCTTATCAGAAAAGAATGAAGAGGGAGACTAATGAGCGCCTGCATGGACGTGGAATTTTGATGGCGCAGCTTGGTGGGAACAAGTTGATTTTCAATGAGAAAGGCAACCAAGTCACTCTGAAGGTCAGTCTGAAAAAGGAAATTGGGAAAGTGGCCCCGATAGGTTTTTCAGATCAGGAGTTGTTAAAGGTGAAAAAGGGCGACACCGTGATGCGTGCGGGTGAGTATGGGGACTGCATCTATTATATATCCAGCGGTGAGTATGTCGTTTACCATCTGGACAAACCCGTTGGGCTCATTACGCCGGCCGATATATTCATGGGTGAAATGTCCTTTCTTCTCGGTAATACGAGAAGCGCCACGGTGGTGGCGAAAACAGCCGGCCAAGTGATCAAAATTCCACACAAGGACTTTGTCAACGTGATAAAAGAATATCCCCAATATTCAGTATTCCTCTTGAAGATTTTGGCGCAGAAGCTGGTGCGATCCAATGAGAGTATTGCCGCCGGGGCATCAGTGCGGCATTACTGAGAGGTGGAGTTCAGTTAACTGCTTTTCATCAATCCTTGAGGGGCTGCTGTCCATCGGACTGATTCCCCGTGTGTTCTTTGGGAAGGCGATAACCTCTCGGATGGTATTCTTCCGCGCCATTATCATCATCAATCTGTCGAATCCAATGGCTATGCCCGCATGTGGCGGCGCGCCATAGCTGAGGGCATCAAGTAGGAAGCCAAACCGCTCCCGCGCTTGGGCTTCGGGGAAACCAAGCAGTTTCAATATGCGCTTCTGCAGCTCCGCTTCGTGTATCCTGACAGAACCTGATGCAATTTCGTTACCGTTCAGCACTAAGTCATACAGATCTCCTATCACTTCCCCGGGATTGTCTTCAATTCTGTCGAGGAATCTATCCTGGGGTTTGGAGAAGACATGATGGGTGGGTTTCCAGCCGTCGCTGTCCGGATCCTTCTCGAAGAGCGGGAAATCGAGTATCCAGCAGAAATTGTAGCTGTCGGCTCCGATTAATCCAAGTCTGGAGCCGAGTTTGCTACGAATTTCGCACAAAGATTTGAGGGCAATCATACGTTCGGCACCGATGATTAGAATAAGATCACCAGCTTCAGCTCCAAGTTCTTCGACTATCTTCGACGCCTGTCCGGTGAAGAATTTTGACACCCCGCCCTCAATACCCTCGTTACCCACCTTCATCCATGCCAACCCGCCCGCGCCTTGGGCTTTGGCAATCTCTTCCAACTCCGCGATTTTCTTCCGTGAATAACTCATCGTCGCACCGGGCGCCAATATGGCCTTCACTATGCCGCCTGAGTTCAGAACCTTCTTGAACACGCTGAAATCCGAGCCTGGGACAAAGGGGGAAAAATCTGTGAATTCCAGGCCGAAGCGGAGATCCGGTTTATCCGTTCCATAGTGTTCCATTGCCTCCTGCCAAGAAAAGCGCTTGAAGGGGGTTGGAATGTCAATGTCCAGCGTCTTCCTGAAGATTCCAGCCATCATGGCTTCCACAAGCATGAGTACATCGTCCCGTCCAACGAAACTCATTTCCAAATCCACTTGAGTGAATTCCGGTTGACGATCGCCGCGGGCGTCTTCGTCCCGATAGCAGCGCGCCAGTTGATAGTAGCGATCGACGCCACCTGTCATCAGTATTTGCTTGTAGAGTTGGGGGGATTGGGGTAGGGCGTAGAAGCGACCTGGATTGACTCGTGAGGGAACAAGATAGTCTCTGGCGCCTTCAGGGGTTGATCTGATCAGAGTGGGTGTCTCTATTTCCCAAAACCCGCATTCGTTAAGATACTTTCTCAGTTCCCAGGTGCATTCATGTCTCAGTTTGAGTCTCTGCTGCATGCTCCGGCTTCTAAGATCAAGGTAGCGATATTGGAGGCGCAAATTCTCGTTCGTCTCATCTTCGCCATCTAGCATAAAAGGCAGCGGGGGGCAACTGTTGAGCACCTTTAACTCCGTAAGGGCCAATTCAATCGCACCGCTTTGCATATCCTTATTCACCATATCCCGTGGTCGTGGCCGCACCGTTCCCCTCACGGCGATGCAGAATTCCATTTTCAACCTTTCGCCGATCTCTCTGACTTCGCTTGGAGCCTGCTCATCAATAACTAGCTGCACATATCCGTAACGATCGCGCAGATCTATGAAATATATGCCGCCATGATTGCGTATTCTATGAATCCAGCCATTAAGGGTGACCGTTCGTCCAGTATCTTCAATGTCAAGTTGTCCGCAATTCGCGGTGCGTTTGAACTCAATCATATGCCGGAATCTAACACGAGGCGAGCATCCAGTGAAGCCATATCACCTGCAAACGCGTCAGGATATCCTCCAGGCGGACTACCCAGGCTGTCTTTCCGGCGGAGTATGGGAGGAATTTCCGTCTCGGATCAGACTGAAGATTGGCACAAAAACAAGCACAAGAGTGAGCGCCAGAATCATCATTGACGCGCTGCGACCCCGGCCTATCTGGAAAAACAGGGTGGCGACACTCCAAGCCAATACCGAGAGATAGCAGGAGAGTAGGAGTCCAAACTTGATTCCTATTTCCCGTATCGCCACGCTCATCGCGGCAACGCAGGGGAAGTAAATCAGCACAAAGAGTAAATACGAGTAGGCTCTAACCCAGTCATTTCCAAAGGAGCGGCGCAGGGTTGAAAATGTACCGGTGGAAGCCCCGATTTTCTCGGCGATTGCCTCTTCCCCCTCGTTGAGCACCCTTGTTCCCAAGGGATCGCCAAAGGCGCTGAAAACGGTAGATAGGTTCATGGGAATCGATCTGAAGGCTTCTCTGATGGCTTCCACAAGAAAAAACGCCCCCGTGTCGCTTTGTTTCGCCGATTCCTCTTCGTCCGCGGCGTTTTGCTCATAGAGACTGTTTATTGTGCCAACTATGGCCTCCTTCGCGAAAATCCCTGTGAAGAGTCCCACGGTGGCCGGCCAGTTTTTCCGCTCAATCCCCATTGGCGTGAACACCGGGGTAATGCTCCTGCCAATGACAGATAGCACCGAAGTACGGCTGTTCTCGTTGCCGAAACTGCCATCTGTTCCCATCGAATTGAGAAAGGAAAGGAGTAGAACGGCCATTGCAATCACCCTGCCGGCCCGCAGTATGAAATCCCGCAGTCTGTTTTTGGTTCTATGAAGAATGGTTCCCATCTTTGGAAGATGATAAGGTGGCAATACCATGGCAAGATGTTCCGCCGTTCCCTTGAACAGGGTGCTTTTCAGCATGAAACCGCTTATCATGGCCAACAAAATGCCTAGGAGATAGATGCTCACAATCACCAGCCCGGCCTGTTTGCCGAAAAAGGCGACACCGAACAGTGCATAGACCGGCAAGCGCGCACTACAGGACATGAACGGAGCTAAGAATACGGTGAGATAACGATCTTTTCTCTTTTCCAGCCCCCTGGTTGCCAGCATGGCAGGGACGGTGCATCCAAAACCCACCAACATTGGTACAAAGGATTTTCCAGGCAGGCCGATTGATCGCATGAACCTGTCCATCACGTAAGATGCGCGGGCCATATATCCAGATTCCTCCAAAAGGGAGAGCATGAAGAACATGAAGAAAATGATGGGAATGAACGTTGCGACTGTTTGAATTCCTCCGCCAAGCCCGTCCGCCAGAAGAAACTTGAGCCAACTTGGTGTTCCTAACCGTGTCAACAGCAAAGCCAAGCCGTCCACGAATATCGCGCCAAAGATAATGTCAAAGAAGTCGATGAAGGCGCCTCCAACATGTATTACCACCCAGAACAGCAGGTAGATAATCGTCAAAAAAATCGGAATGCCCATCCATCTATTCAATACGAACCTGTCGATCGTTTCGGAGACTGACTTCCCAGATCGATTCTGTTTGATTCTTGCTTCAATGAGTTTCAAGATTTGCGAGTGCTTGCTTCTGGCGATTACCGTATCTGGAGTGTCCATACAGGTTTCTTCAATGTTGCGTATTGCCGATTTGATTTCGGCGAAGTCAAGGCGACCCACGGATATAACTTTCTGCTTTGTCTCATCATCCTCTTCAAGCAGGCGAATTGAGTCGAATCTGCCATTCCTGCCCAGTTTTGAAGACCATTTCTCAATTATTTCTTCAACGGCCCTCGGGTATTTTGGTTTCGTTCTGGAAGCTCTGGGGTTAGACAGAGATCTCCTAACGGCTCTACGAAGATCTCTTATATCTGTTCCGTTAAGTGCGTTAACCGCTATGACAGGAATATCGAGTTCGTTTGACAAGCCGTCGACATCAATTTTAATTCCGTGCTTTATCGCAATATCCACCATATTGAGAACCAGAATCATGGGTTTCCCCATCTCAATCAGCGTAAGGGTTAGAAAGAGATTTCTTTCCAAATTCGAGGAATCGGCTATATTGATTATGAAGGTGGATTCATTTGAAAGTATGAAAGTTCTGGCCACTATCTCATCTTCGCTGCTCGCGTTCAGCGAGTAAATTCCCGGAAGATCGACAACTTCGACTGATTCGTTTCCCAGCAGTAGGCCGGTTTTCTTTTCCACAGTCAGCCCGGGCCAGTTTCCGACATGCTGAGTATTGCCTGTCAAGCCGTTGAAAAGGGTGGTTTTACCGCTGTTTGGGTTGCCCACTACAGCGATGGAAAGTTTATTCACCCTTAAGTCTCACACGAGATAGTTGATTAACTATTACTTTTTCCGCGATTCCGCGTCCGAGAATCACTTGGCGATCCATCACTGCAAGGAGCATGGGATTCCGACCTTCCTTGCGGATTATCGTTACAGATACCCCAGGGATGATGCCCAGGCTCATCAGCTTTTCACGGTATTTCCTGCCGCCTTCGATTTTCAATACCACGGCCTGTCTACCCTTGCCTATTTCCGTTAGTCCCATTTTGACATTTCTTATCCTATATCGCCTCATTCCCATTGGATGTGTAGCCGACCTTCATAATAGTTTGTCCGTAGAACTAAATTAACCCCAATTAACTATAAGAGACAATGCGTATTATGTCAATTACTCTCTTTCCATACAAAATGGTGACGAAACTTAGGTTGACACAGAAATAATAAAATTTATAATTAAATAATTGCCTAATTGTATTGAAAAACGATATGGGGAGAACTGTGACTGAATTGGATTTATCCCACGAAGAGGAGCTCAAGGAACTTCGTGACTGTCTACACGAGGTTGAAGGTTTATCGGAGTTCTTCAAAATCATGGCCGACGAAACCCGTGTTCGTGTTCTTCGACTACTCTCAAAATCCGAGCTCTGCGTTTTCGAATTATCGGCGCTCCTGGACATGAGTCTTCCTGCGATTAGTCACCATCTCAGATTGTTGAAGATGATGAAGCTTGTAGCACATAGGCGTGAGGGTAGGCATGTCTTCTACTGCTTGGATGATCACCATGTTGAGAAGCTGATTACAGTGGCGGTGGATCACTACAAGGAAATAAATGAGAAGCGATAAACCAGTTTGTGATAACTGCTGCGCCGCGCCTAAGGTCGGCAGGAGGAGGGGGAGGGTTTTGGCAAGATTGTTAATCTCCCTGCTTTGCTTTGGCTTGGGTATTCTCGCCAAGAATCTGCAACTTGGAACTCCTTGGGCGCATCGGATACTTTTCGTGCTGACTTACGCGCTTGCGGGTTATCCGGTTGTATTTGGGGCTGTGCGAAACATGCGGCGCGGCAAGTTTGTGGACGAGCTTCTCCTTATGACATTGGCGACTGTCGGCGCCTTCGCAGTCGGCGAAATTCTGGAGGCCGCTGCGGTGATGTTGTTCTATTCCATTGGTGAATTCCTACAGAAACAAGCTGTTTCGAAATCTAGGGATTCCATACAGAGTGCCCTGAATTTGCGGATCAATACGGCTCGGCTTGTGAAAAACGAAGGGATTCGGGAAATCGAACCCAGCCGAGTGACGGTTGGGAGCGTTATTGAAGTGCTTCCCGGGGACGCCGTTCCGTTGGATGGTGTGGTTATCAGCGGCGAGTCCTGGATGGATGGCTCCGCTCTCACTGGCGAGACGACCTTGCGCAGAATTGAGGTTGGTGAGGAAGTGAGTGCCGGCTATGTGAATCATGATTCCAGGCTGGAAATCAGGGTTTCGAAGGTTTTTTCAGAGAGTGCGGTTTACAAGTTGGAGAAGCTGTTGAGGGAGGCGGCTTCCCGAAAGGCGAAAACGGAGATGCTCCTTAGTAGATTCGCGGCGGTTTACACCCCCGTTGTTGTGGGAATGGCATTGCTCTTCGCTGTCGCCATGCCTCTTTTTTCCACTTGGAGTTTTGTTGATTCCATTCACAGCGCGACGATTTTTCTGGTTATCTCCTGCCCCTGTTCACTGGTTGTTTCGGTGCCGTTGGCGTACTTTGCCGGCATCGGAAGGGCCTCGCGGGATAAGTCCCTGCTCCGAGGCGCGAATGTGCTGGACGCGCTTGGCAGGATTGGAACGGTGGTATTTGATAAAACCGGAACTCTGACGGAGGGTAGATTCAAACTTCAGTCGCTGGTTACCGAGGATGGCTGGAATGAGCGAGATTTCTTGGACATGTCGGCCAGAATTCTCTCTGCTTCCAAGCATCCGATTGCGCAATCGGTGAGGGCGGCGTGGGAGGAGCTTGCATCGGCCGGCGAGGGTGCCGCGACATATGCCGGGAACTGGAATTGCGGTAGCGGGAACACGGCCGAAGAGGGGGGTGATTCGTTCAGAGAGATCAAGGGGTATGGGATGCTTGCCACGCTGAGGGGGAGGCAGATAGTTGCCGGGAGTGCGGAGCATTTGCGACGCAGAGGAACGGTCGCTCCGGAGCCTGCTCAGAGCGGTACGGTTGTTCATGTGGCGGTTGATGGAGAATATGTGGGCCATCTTATTCTGTACGACTCGGTTAAAAAGAACAGTGCCGGCGCGGTGGACGAACTGTGGGAGTTGGGGATGCGACGCATGATTATTCTCAGTGGCGATCGCCAGGATAACACCGCCAAGCTGGCGAAACTGGTTGGAATCGAAGAGTTTCAAGCTGAACTGAACCCGGAGGATAAGATGTCTGTTTTAGAGAAATTGATTTCAGAGGCTCCGGGGGGGATGGGGGTGTCATTTGTTGGTGATGGATTGAATGATGCTCCTGTAATTCTCAGGGCCGACGTGGGAATGGCAATGGGTATCACGGGTACGGATTTGGCAATCAAGGCGGCCGATGTGGTATTCATGGATGATGATCCGAAGAGGATTCCACAGTTAGTCAAGCTGGCGCGTTTCGTCAGGCGTATTCTAATTGCCAATATCAGCTTTGCCCTGATAGTCAAAACAGCCTTCATGGCGCTTGGAGTCTTTGCCGGATTGCCAATCTGGGCGGCTGTTATCGGCGATGTGGGCGTTACAATACTTGTGGTTCTAAATTCGCTCCGAATACTCATATCGCCGTAAGATGCCAGATAGAACTTCCCGTCTATATGTGTTAAGAAACTGGAGCTTGGTGTCAAGTTTGGGCTGGCCCGGAGAACTCACCGGTGAAGTGAAAACAAGGGTTCCCCCTGTGTTATTGTATTACTGCTTATAAGAAATACATAACAGCGCCGCGGTGAACTCCAGTGGCGGCTACCCGCTGTTCGTTCAGCTTCGCCCGTCGAATATTGATGCTGCTGCCGGCGGCGAAGAGATTCTAAAAGATCTTAGTTTCACCGGATACGAACCCGATTTCCGAATACCAGAATCATTTTCCGGGGAGATTCAGGCTTCCGTCGGGATGCTGTCCTCAACGTTGCTGGAGCGGCTGAAAATCCACTATATCGTCGGATCTGGCTCGCGACACAAGCGCCCCTGTTGATGAGCCATTGAGGCTCGGCTCCAAGAGGCCAGGCGGCTCCATCGGAAGTCCAATGGAGCATCTTGAGAGTCTATCATCGTACTCCTTGGAGGTGAACCTGAAGGGTATGTAGCCTGTGGCGGGGTCGGTCTCCTCAAGTCCACAGTTCCCCAAAGGGCAGGTACTCCACCCTCTCATAGGGGCTATACATGGCCAGTGGGCGGCCAAAGTCATCATAAACATGTCGCTCCATCAGCCCATTCGGATCGGTGCGGCTCCTTAAGAGTCCCTCGGCCCTGTTCCATTCCATGGAGGAGCTTATCACTTCCCCATCCTAAGGATTCAGAATCAACGCGAATCACATACAGGCTCCCATCTTCATCACGAAGCTCCAGCGTCGCGGGAAGCGACACCCGGTAGATCTCAGTTATGTATTTGTAGGCGATTCGGGGTCCGCTCCCTCTGGCCGGCCCTCGTAATCAAGAGGAATAGTCACCCCGCTGGGACTTACTCTGCGGGAAATTCCACTGTTTTCAAACTTCGTTATACCTCCAATATGATCATTCGAAGTAACGGCGGCGCCAAAGCCGACTCCGGTTCCCGGAAGATATCTTAGTCCCCTTTTCGTGTAGTTCAAAATATCAGGGTAGCCATCGCCG
>Ga0056110_100046_pt1 | contig 41588 bp, 38 predicted proteins | sample WorMetloBBELIZE1_FD_83873 | JGI IMG/M metagenome (GOLD analysis project Ga0056110, IMG submission 83873) | Marine gutless worms symbiont microbial communities from Max Planck institute for Marine Microbiology, Germany - Olavius longissimus B... ... | reverse complement strand
TTTTATCATCATGTTTCTTTCGTTTGCTATGCTGATTCCAACCTTGGATAGATTGAGAACCTTTGTTTCGGGTTTGCCGCGCGCCTCTTTGCTTGGAACTTCTGTCTTTTTTTTGCGAGCGACTATGTTGCGGTCGATGATGACATCGGACTCGTGATGATTCAGCCAGGAGCGAATTTTGTTGCGGGCGCGGGTGCTGCGAACATGTTTAAGCCAGTTGACATGGGGATGGGCGCTGGCCCGGGTGAGAATTTGAATGGTTTGGGTGTTTGTAAGTGGCCGGGTTAGCGGAATGATTGTGCCGTCCGCCTTGGCTCCCATGCAGTGATTGCCGATTTCGGAGTGTATGTGATATGCGAAATCTATGGCTGTCGATCCCTCGGGCAATTCAATCGGATCGCCTTTCGGTGTATAAAGAATTATGGAATCCCGCAGCACGTCGCGTTTAATCGCATCAAGGAAGTTGCCTGCATCGTCATCGTGACTTTCATCCCTCAGGTTTTTCAGTTGCTCTACCAGAGCAAGGCGATCGGCCCGTAATTTCTTGTTTCTCTTTCTTTCCTTGTAATCCCAATGTGCGGCCACGCCGTATTCAGCCGTTTCGTGCATTGCCTGACTTCTGATTTGAATCTCCAATGGGCGGCCGCCTCGGGTAAGAACCGAGGTGTGGAGTGAGCGGTAGCCGTTGCTTTTCGGACATGCGATGTAATCCTTGAACCTACCCTCGAGAGGTGCCCAGAGGTTGTGCACCACTCCGAGCATCGTATAGCAGGCCACTGTGGATTCACAGATTACTCGAACCCCCAGAAGATCGTATATCTCGTCGATGCTCCTCTCTCTGTCTTTCAACTTGCAATATATTGAGTAGAAATGCTTGGCCCTGGTGGAAACATCTATTTTCACATTCGCCTTTGAGGCGGCTCGCAGGAGATCGTTCTGAATATACTCCAGATGGAGTCGGCGCTCTTCCTTTTCAAGCGTCACGTGATTGCGGATTAGGGTGTAGGAATCGGGCCGCAGGTATTTGAAACTGAGGTCTTCCAATTCGGATTTGAGCGAGCTCATCCCCAGTTTTCCAGCCATCGGAGCATAGATTTCCAAACATTCGCGAGCGATTCCGCTGCGTCGATTGTCATCGGCGATATACTGGAGGGTATGCATGTTGTGGCGTTTGTCCGCGAGTTTTATGAATATGACTCTTAGATCGTCCACCATCGCCCAAACCATCTTCCTGAAGGACTCCGTTTTCCTTGTCTTGGTTCCCACGTTCATATCGTCAATTTTCGTGACACCTTCGATGAGCGCGGCCACCTCGGTTCCGAAATTCTCGATGATATCGCTCTTGCTTGCTTCTGTGTCTTCCAGGGCGTCGTGAAGCAGGGCTCCCTTTATTGCCTGCGGATCCAGTTTGAAATCGATTAGTATTTCCGCGGTTCGTATAGGATGGATTATGTAGGGCTCCCCCGAGGCTCTCTTCTGTCCCTCGTGCAATTTCCGAGACCACTGCAGGGCACTGAGTATGCTTCTGCGTTCCGCGCGTGGATAGATACGCAGACTGCCCGCGAATCGACGAATTGCGCCCCCCAGCTCCGCCTCAGTCAGAACCAGGGCGCCGGTGATTGGACTCATCTACAATTCCTTTCCGGCAATCATCACGCGGGGGTTTCCACCGATATCATCACGATGTTGGATGTTTTGGAAGCCGGTATCGGACAGCAGTTGACTTATTTCATGCATCTGCGAGGGAGAGGCTTCCAGCAGTAGGGCTCCATTGTCGGTAGTCTTGGCCCATGCGTAGGGAATAAGACGACGGATTATACTCAGGCCGTCCCCATCGCCGCCGTCCAGGGCAAGGGCCGGTTCCCTCCACTTCAGTTTTTTTCGCCGGCTGAACTCAGCCGCTGTCAGATATGGTGGGTTGGACACGATAATCTCGAATTGACCAGGTACGTTCTCCAACAGATTGGAATGAAAGTACTTCACGGTTCCATTGCTTATTGCCTGGTTGTTCCTGTCGAAGTATTCTTCGGCAATGGGAGAAATATCCGATGCGGATATGCTCCAACCAGGCCGTTCGGCGGCGAGTGTCAGTGCGAGAGATCCGGGTCCACAGCAGCAATCGTGAAGCCGAGCCTCGGGGCCGTATTCGTCCATAGTCTTCAATGCCGCCTCAATCAGCGTTTCCGTGTCCGGGCGAGGGCAAAGAACTCCCGGCCCCACGGAGAAATCCCTGCCCCAGAATTCTTTCCTGCCGATAATCCAGGCTACCGGCTCGCCGGAGATGCGGCGTTTCACAGCGAGTCGATATTCCTTAACTATCGTACTGTTCAGGCTTTCTGATAAGCGCATATATAGATGCTCTCTGTCCAGCCCGCAGACATGGGCCAGAAGCAAGGCGGTATCCAATTCCGGCGCGCCGCTTCCATGTCGTTTCATGGCGAATCTGCCTTCGGCCAGGGCCTCTCGGACGGTCATCAGTATTGATTCTGCCAATCTTCGGAGCTTAAGTCCATCGATTTGGATCAGGTTGCTGTCAGGATAAGCCATCTGTGTATTGGAAGCGTATGGCGGTCCGGGAATTGCGTGCGTGAGGTGAAGCCTCGTTTCCAGGATGTCGGCGGGCGAATCGGAAGGCCTACCTTGTGAGCCGGGGTATTTGTCAGTTCACCAGCCTGCTTTCCAGGGCGCTGATTTTCAATCCATCCAGAATTTCGCTCAAATCGCCTTGCATCACCTGCTCCAGCTTATAGAGCGTAAGATTGATTCTATGGTCGGTAATCCTGTTTTGGGGGAAATTGTAAGTACGGATTCGTTCTGAGCGATCGCCGGAACCTATTTGGCTTCTTCTACTGGCCGCTCTTTCCGTCCGTTGCCTCGATTTTTCCAGCTCATACAGGCGGGATCGCAGTACTCTGAAGGCCTTGGTTCTGTTTTTAATCTGGCTTTTCTCATCCTGACAGGTTACCACGAGGCCCGATGGCAGGTGGGTAAGTCGAACGGCCGAGTCGGTTGTATTGACGCTCTGTCCGCCCGGACCGCTGGAGCGATATACATCCACTTTGATGTCGGAATCTTCGATTGTGATGTCGGTTTCCTCGGCCTCGGGCAGCACCGCCACGGTTACCGCCGAGGTATGAATCCGGCCCTGCGATTCTGTGCTTGGAACCCTTTGCACCCTATGGGCGCCGGATTCATATCTGAGATTCCCGTATACGCCCCTGCCGCTCACTGAGAAAATTATTTCCTTGAAGCCTCCAGCTTCGGTTTCACTTGAATTCAGTATTTCAACTTTCCATTTCTGATTTTCGGAGTAGCGCCCATACATGCGGTATAAATCGGCCGCGAAAAGGCTGGCCTCATCGCCGCCGGTGCCGGCGCGGATTTCGATAATGATGTTCTTTCCATCCAATGGATCTTTGGGAACTAGAAGCACTTTAAGTTTTTGAGCGGTTTTCTCGAGTTCGCTTTCAAGGGAATCAATCTCCTCCAGGGCCATTGCCTTGATTTCCAGGTCTGATTCCGCATTGGCTATTTCCCTGGCATCCTCTAATTCGTCGAGCTTGGAAAGGAAAACCTTGTATACCGCTATTGCTTCCTCCACCAAGGCGTATTCCCGCATGGTCTGCTTGTAAGAGCTGGTGTTTTTTGGAAAATCAGGATCGGCTATGGCCGATTGCAGTTCCTCATATTTCTTCCGAATTGCCTCCATGCGCTGCTCAATGAGCGCGACGCCGCTAATCATCAATTCGCGATATTTTGACTGTCGGCGGCGGAGATGGGTGGATTCGGAGTGCCCATCTTTTTCACGGCGACGGTGCGCAGGTAGCCGAACACGGCCCCACAAGCGGCTCCAATAAGGTGGGAAATCTGAGAGACATCGTCGTAGCGGAAAATCGCCAAGACTTCCTTAATCAGATACAGGCACACAACCAGCAAGGCGGTAAGCGGGAATTCTCCGGATTTGATGTTCGCGAAGCTTACCATCAATATCATCATGAAGGCTATGCCACTCGAACCCATTAGGGCGGTTTCAAAGAACAGAGCATTCAATAAGCCGTTTACCATCGCGGTGATTACAATCATCCAGGCCACCGCCTTGGTTCCGAATTTTTCCTCAAGTATGGGGCCAAGGAGCAGTATCAAGGTTAGATTGGAAAGAAGATGCTCCCAACTGGCGTGCCCAAAAAGGTGGGTGAACATCCGCACGTAAGCCCGAATGTCATCGAATTTGAAGGTTGTCGATCCCTCGGCCGTGAAAAGCGCCTCAATTATTCCAGGCATGATATACTGGTCGATTAGCAGGACGATCGTTGCCACCAGGGCCAGCGTAAGCGCGGCCGGAGCGTTGTATTTCAGTTTCATACCGGCGCATCGACAGGAAGCTTATGGCAATCCCGGGCTTGAGCCGCGTTGTATTTCACTTTCATACTAGTGTATCGGAGTTGTTCGCGGGCATGCTTATTAATTCAACTCCAGAACTATCGGACAATGATCGCTTCCACTGATATCCGGCATTATTCTGGATGATTTCACCCTTTTCGCGGCCGCGTCATTTATACAGAAATAATCAATCCTCCATCCGACATTGTTGGCCCGGGCGTTGGTTCTATAAGACCACCATGTATAGTGACTTGGTCCGTTTTCAAACATGCGGAAGGTATCAATCCAGCCACCGGCGATTAAGCTGTCCATCCAAGCGCGTTCTTCGGGTAGATATCCCGGATTTTTTTCATTTTCCTTCGGACGAGCCAGGTCTATGGGTTTGTGAGCTACGTTGTAGTCGCCTATGATCATAACGGTCTTACCGGCGGCCACCAGCTCATCGGCGTACTTCTTGATTGCCCCGTTGAAACCAAGCTTGTATCCCAGTCTGGCACCTTCAGGCTGAGAATTCGGGAAGTAGCAGTTCATCAGTGCGAGGTTGCCAAAAAAAACAACCTGCACTCTACCCTCCGAATCAAATTCTTCGACTCCCAAAATTTCGATTGCGTCGGGCTGTTTCCTTGCCCAGAACGCGGTTCCGCTATACCCGCGTTTCTCGGCGCTTCGCCACCAGGACTTGTACCCGGCGGGGGCATATATTCCCCTCTCCAATTGTTCGAGCCGCGCCTTTGTTTCCTGTATGAAGAAGATATCCGCGTTGGAGACGGCGATAAACTCCATCAGCCCCTTTTTGCAGGCGGCCCGCACTCCATTCACATTCCAAGAAACGATTTTCATGGTATATAATCCTGGCCAATGATAACAAATGCATCATCTTTGATAAAGGCCATCGAATCTATAGACGGTTCCGCTTGCCGGATGGCGGATCGTCAAAGGGTTTCCGGCGGTGATATAAACAGTTGTTTCAAATTGACTCTCTCCTCCGGTAGGATGTTTTTTCTCAAGGAGAATCAATCCTCGCTTGTTCATATGTTCGCCGCGGAATCCACAGGTTTGCTTGAGTTGGCCAATGCGGCCAAAGGAATAGAGGGTCTATCCGTGCCTAATCCTCTCGCATGGGGATTAAACGGCGATCGCTCCTTTCTTCTGATGGAATATATCAATCAGGGCAGGCTGAATTCGGGCGCCTCATTCGGAGCATGCCTCGCGGAACTGCATCGTGGCACTCGGAATGACAAATGTGGATTCGGACAGGATAATTGGATTGGATCGACTCCGCAATTAAACAGTCCGACAGTTTCATGGCACACTTTTTACGCCGAGTATCGTCTGGGCTTTCAATGGCGCCTGGCTCGAAAAAACGGTTTTGGGAATTCGGTTGCCGATCAAGCGATGGAAAGGGTCCAATCCAAGTTACCGGGCATTTTGCCCGCTCCGGATGGACCCAGCCTCCTCCATGGCGATCTCTGGGGTGGGAATTGGATGGCTGGAATAGAGGGATACGCCTGGCTGATTGATCCCGCGGTGTATTACGGCCACAGGGAAGCCGATATCGCGATGACGGAACTTTTCGGGGGGTTCCCATCCGGATTTCATGATGCGTATCGGAGCACATGGCCTCTGGATCCCGGCTTCAGCGATAGAAGAAATTTGTACAACCTCTATCATCTGCTGAACCATCTCAATCTATTCGGCTCATCCTACTGGCCGGGTGTCATGTCCGGCATCAATCAATACTCGTAAGGGCCACGCCAACCGGGAGGATGGGCAGACTCCATCGCATTTCCCGGGCGCTGAACCTCGATTTGAGAGAGCGATTTCCGAGCCGCGCGGGCGTCAGGCACTGAGTATGTGGATCAGGGAAAATCGATATCGGAGCTTTTCCAAGTGATTATCGCCAGGCGCCGATAATCAGTCCGGCAATCGCGAATCCAAGGATTCTATACATGGAATTAAGAAAAACCAATAACGCCGGTTTCTCGTACCATGCGGCCTCGCTCACGAGAGTCATTGCGATGAAGCCTAATGAGAGCAGAGTGCCGGCAATCAACCCGCCGAGCGCGTTGTCAATACCCAGTAATTTCAAGAGCACAGCCAAGGTTAGAATGGCCACGAAGCCCGAAGTGAGGCTGGCGATATAGCCTATCGTGGAATTCTTTTTCGCCTCGGGAGTATTCATATCGTTTGCTGAAAACCCGGCAAGCTCCATCCACTTTTTGCCGAATAAGGGGCCATACCAAAGCATCCCCAGCACGGTAAACGCAATCAGCGCTACAATGACGGCAAGATAATTAACCAGAAACATATATTCGCCTCCTTTTGAGAAGGCATTCTAGGGTGCTTCTCTGATTGCTGTCAACTTTGCCGGAGTTCGCCTGCCCATCGTGCGTTCCCGCGCTTGAACTGTCCGCTCAAGCCCGTGTTCAAAACCGGCCTCGGAGGGCCCGAGAGGGTGAATATCATTTTACGATTCATGCCATTCGATATCGCCCGGATGGACTCCATGTCACTCCTCAGGTACGGCAGAAGGAAGGGGGGTGAAGGATAAACGTGTCGGATGGATGTACTGATCGGTCATGATGAGTCGCTGATTGATAACGTTTCCCGGAACGTGAAGAAGTCTGAGTCCCTCATCTTCAAACGCGTACAGGAATTGCGCGGTTTCTCCATCAACGAATTCGAGGCTGAACGCGCCGTCGTGTTCGGCCGCGATTGACGGTTTGATGAAGTGATCGAATTCAATCGTGCCGGTATTCCCCGCCTCGGATGAAATGATTCCCTTGGAGATTAGAGCCGATTTCCTGCTCCAGGTGAACGTGGCGTCTTCGCGTACGGTGAATTCGCCGTAAATCCGGCTGTAGTAGATTGGCCCCAATTGAACTATTCGATTAAGTTCGCTTTTCCTGCGTCCCACCTCGCGAGCGATTATTGCCTCTATATCCTGGTCCAAATGCACAAAGGCCCTGCTGTGGTCCTTCCCCTCATAACTATACTGCGCGCTGATAAAATCTTCGGAATTCACTGTGATTCTAAAACCGGTATCCAAAAAAACATATCGATTCCTTCCCGCCGGCACTATCTCAGTCCAGAATTCACTAATCGATATGCCTGGTTTCCTCAATGTGATTTTGCTGTTTTCCACTTCGAAAAAGAGGCCATACTCGGGTTTGAATAAATCCAAGTCGATTTGATTGCCGCTTAGCATTGCTTCGAAACTCCTGGGCCGCCACTCCGTTCGAAGCAGATTGGCAAGAACCGGATCGAAGGATTTCCGTTCATTTAGAACTTCACGCGAAGCTCCCACATTCCTCGTTACCCGGAGGTAATAATCGAAAACATATCCTTCCACACCGCCTTCAGCCAACACTTTGTACCAGTATCCCTCGAGATTTCCAACCTTTTCCGGCTCGGGAGTTCTTCCAAGCACTTTTACCAACTCACCTTCTCTGAAACTGAAAATATGATCAGACATATTCGAGGGTTTCGAACGCATCGGCAGACTTTGATACAGGCACTCGGCGAATACATGTCTCCATTCTCCCAAACCCGCGGCATATTCCTCCGCCTGCTTTTTTCTGTTGAATTTCTTGATCCGCCACTTTTTGATTTCTTCCTTGGAACGTCTCTGATGAGGGTGATTGACAAGATAAGTGTTGCGCAGCATGGACTCACCCCTCACCCTCACTATATCCCCCGGAGTCCAATCGCTGTCCTCCGGCGGCCAAATCATGACGCCGGTTCCAATGTTTCCACATCCGGACAGAATCGCAAGGCAAACTAGAAGAAAGCCGCGAAGTGCCATGGAATTCCCGTTCATAACGTCACACGATTAAAACTGAGTTTCTATTCGGAGTCAAGCACCGGAGCCTGCTTGGGCGGTAATCGTGTAAGCCAGTCAGAAGTCGCCGGGAATCTCCCTGAAACCCTCTCCATTGACTCAACAGTGGCCAGCAAAACCGACACATTCTCAACCCGCATCCAGATTCCATCAAGATACACATAACTATAGTGATTTTTGATGAGGAAGCTCTCTCCGTGGATCTTCTTATTCAGATTGCTGATGGACCCAGGAGAGACTCTCGTACCCCATATGGAGCTACCGGTTACATCCTCATGCTCTCCTGACGGATACACCGGCTAGGTACATCTCGATTATTGCTTCTTCAACTGATATTTCTTTTCGCTCGTATCATTCTATGATGGCTGATTCGAATGTGATCTTCCCGAGTTTCGAAACCTTGAGTTTGACATCTCCGGCCTTGGTGTGGAGACTCCTCTGATAATGGCCGGATCGATAGCCCTGGCGTTCGACACTTCTCTGATGCTTTTGTGCCTGACATAACTGATCCGCTTCGGCTTCCGGCATGGCGTTTAAGGTTTCCTGGGGGCTGTTTCTCATGATGAAATCTCCCAGATGATCTTTGATTTTTCCTCGTTTATTTCGATAATCTTACCATTCACATAGTCCTCCTTCTGACTGGTTTTTTGTGTTGGATAAACAATCGTCAGACCTAAGGACTTTTTATGCTTTTTTAGAATTCGCGATAAGTTTTTATATGTTACCAATACAGGCTCTCAGCCCTCCGGGGCTGGAGTCGGGCGAGCGCGTCGGCGTGATGTTCTCCCGGCAATCTCATCCCGGATGGCAGGCGCGATAAGCTCGCCTGCGACGAATACGGCCGATTGCAGGCTCCATCCCGCGGTCGCCGCCAAAGAGCCGGGTGATGAGAGGGACAGCGGCAATCAACGACTCTCATCCCCATCCCGCGAACCCCGGACCGTGGAGGAGCGAGCCAGGATTCCATGGGGCCAGTTCGAGATTTGCCTTTGGGATCGGCCGAGAGGAGTTCGGTCGGAGCGAAATGTCGTCCTTGACTTGAAGACTCATGGCCTGCTATCCTGTCTCACCTCCGCGCGCGGGCGCGTGACCCACCCCCGTCCTCGCGCGCGAACCTCGCTTCTTCGAGGGTGTGATGTGGAGGGCTCTTGCATGCGAAACAGCGATGAAAAGGAAAGGTTGGCGGAGAGAGACGATTATGATGGTTTGCAGTCCAAACTCCTTAAAACCCGGACGCTGCTACTATCCGGGGACATCAATAAGGAATTGGCGGAGAAGCTGATTCGGAACATGCTTCTGCTGGAGGCCGAGGGGGATGTTCCCATCAAGGTGTTTATCGACTCGCCCGGAGGGGACGCGGATGCCGGATATGCGATTTTCGACATGCTGCGTTTCGTGAGGCCGGAGATTGTAACGGTTGGAATGGGCACTGTCGCCAGCGCTGCCGCCCTGGTGCATCTTGCCGCCAGGAAGGAGAACAGATTGAGCTTGCCCAACGCCCATTTTCTGATTCACCAGCCCCTTTCGGGTATGCGTGGGGTGGCAACCGAGATTGAGATTCACGCGCGCGAGCTGGAGAGACTGCGAGAGAAAATAAACCTGCTGATTGCACAGGAGACGGGCCAGACTCTGGAGAAGGTTGCCGGGGATACCGATAGAGACTATTGGCTCAATGCGGAAGAGGCTTTGGAATATGGTTTGATCACGCGGATTATTAAGTCACGGTCGGAGTTGGCTTAGCTTGGTGAAATTGGCTATTATGTGGCCGAATGCTTTACCCTGATTTTTCTGCATATCAACGCAGGTTGAAAAAAGACGCGGTTCTCCCCGACGGATTTGAGGTTGGGGTGAGCTCGTTGGAATTTGTGCCGCCGGAGAGGCCGAACGGCGGCATGCAGAAAATGAATCTTGGCCTGATAAGAATGCTGCGGCCCACTGCCTCATTTGCGGGGGCCTTTTCAAAAAACGCCTTTCCCGGCTGGCCCATTGTCGTTGGACGGAAGCTGCTTGAGGGCCCTCAAATTCAGGGGGTTCTGGTAAACAATCGGGTGGCGAATGTTGGCGTGGGGGGAGGGCTTGAGGCCTCTTGGCGGCTTTCGAAGCTTTGCAGTGAGATTTTTGACGACCCCGCGCCCTATTTTCCCTCTTCGACGGGGGTTATAGGCTGGACCCTGCCCCTGAAAAAGATGGAAGCCGCGCTCACGGAACTCAAAGGCACCATGGGTACGGAGATGATTCTCGAATTGGCCAAGGCGATTATGACAACCGATTCCTGGCCAAAGGTTCGATCGCGCGGCTGTGGCACGGGAAGAATTGTGGGTATCGCCAAGGGGGCGGGGATGGTTGAGCCGAATATGGCGACGGCCCTCGCCTTCATTCTCACCGATGTGGATTTTCCGCGGGACATTGGAAGGCGCGTTTTCCTGGAGGTGGTGAATGAGAGCTTCAACAGAATAAGCGTGGACGGTGAAACCAGCACGAGCGATTCCGTTTTCCTTTTGTCCTCCTGCTTACACTCCTACCCCGGCGGCGATGAGTTCAGGGATGCTCTTATAGAAGTTTCATCCAATCTGGCCGAGGATGTGGTTAGAAACGGCGAGGGCTGCGCCCACGTAATCAGGGTTAGCGTTGCCGGCGCCTCAAACGCCGCCGAAGCCCATAGACTGGCCCGCGCCGTGGCTAATGCCCCGCTAAGCAAGTTGGCGATAAGAGGCAACGATCCGAACGTTGGACGGATTCTCCAGTCTCTTGGCGCGGAGTGCGGACGCTTGAGAATCGAACTCAATCCTGAGAGGGTGGAACTTGGCGTTGGTGGAAAGACAGTTTTCCGAAATGGCGCGTTCCGCCTGGGAAGAAAGATGGAGGAGTTCCTGCGGGACTACCTCAAGGGTTCAGAGCTGCCCCTTCCCCCGCGTGGTTGGCCGGCTCACGAGAAGAGGGTGGAAATTGAAATTGCCTTGAACATGGGGAAGGCCTCCGCGTCGGTAATCGCTTCAGATTTATCTGAGGAGTACGTTAGAATTAATTCCGATTACCGAAGTTGAGGGGAATTGTGTGAATACCGCGACACAAATCAGCACCGCGATGAATCTCGTGGACAGGGCTCGCAAAGAAATAGGACGGCGGGTGGTGGGACAAAGGGAATTGGTTGACGGTTTGCTAATCGGCCTGATTGCCTCTGGCCATGTGTTGGTTGAGGGCGTGCCCGGCCTGGCGAAGACACTGGCGGTTAGAACCATGGCGGATGTTTTTTCCGCCATGTTCAAGCGTGTCCAGTTTACTCCGGATTTGCTGCCGGCGGATCTGACAGGAACAATGATATATCGGCAGCAGACCGGTGAGTTTGTTCCTCGTAAGGGACCGATTTTCACCAATGTCGTATTGGCTGATGAAATCAATAGGGCGCCCGCGAAGGTTCAATCCGCCTTGCTGGAGGCAATGTCCGAGAATCAGGTTACAATTGGGGAACAGAGTTATCAACTGCCCAAGCCGTTTTTCGTTATGGCCACCCAGAATCCGATTGAGCAGGAAGGAACCTATCGACTCCCGGAGGCGCAGCTTGATCGATTTCTAATCAAGATCAAGGTTGACTATCCCAGTCCGGTGGAGGAGCTCGCGGTTCTCGAACGGATGGTGGACAAGCCTGAGATAGCGCTACAGGAAGTGCTGAGCTCGGAAGATGTACGGCAAATCCAGGGGGCCATGGAATCAATCAAGGCCGAAGAGGGTATTCGCCGCTACATTGTCTCCCTGGTTGCCGTGAGCCGAATCAGGGATAGACGCAAATTTCCATTTACTCGTTATATCGAGTATGGGGCCTCGCCCCGCGCCACATTGGCTATTTATCGCTGTGCGAAGGTGCAGGCCCTATTCGAGGGGCGCGAGTTCGTTCTGCCTGAAGATGTGAAGGCCGTGGCGCCTTCCGCCCTCCGACATCGAATTGTCCTTTCATACGAGGCCGAGGCCGAGCAGATGAACTCCGATGCGGTTATAGCCGGACTTCTGGCCGCTGTGCCGGTGCCATAGGTGATTCACGATCTCCCCACCCATGTGCGGCGCCTGTATGTTCGTTCCAGAAAACTGGTGGAAGGCCTGTTCGCGGGCAGCTACCACTCGGTTTTCAAGGGACCTGGAATTGAATTCGATGAAGTTCGCGAATACGAATATGGGGATGATGTCCGCTTCATCGATTGGAACGTTTCGTCGCGCATGTCGACGCCTTACTCAAAAACATTCAAGGAAGAACGGGAGCTGATTTTCTTCGTGCTGGTTGATGTTTCGGCCTCGTTGTCCATGGGTTCGGCAGGCATTGACAAGCGGGAACAGGCCGGCAATATCTTTGCGCTTCTGGCCCTTGCCGCGGAGGCCAACAGCGACAGGGTTGGCTCTCTGCTCTTTTCGAATCGGGTTGAGAGACTTGTTGTACCCATGCGGGGACGACGTCATGTTCTGTCTCAGATAAGTGAGGTGCTCGGATATCAGGCCGACGGACGCGGCTCGGATTTGAAACTGGCGCTCCAAGCGGCGTCTCGTTCGCTCAAGCGAAGGAGTATAGTTGTGATACTTTCTGATTTCAGGTGCGACGGTTATCAGACTGAGTTGGCTCTCCTCTCACGCGGCCACGATGTAATCGCCGTGCGCCTCAAGGATTCCCTCGATAGGAACTTCCCTCCCAGCGGCCTTTTGGAATTTTTAGATCCGGAAAACGATGGGGGCTTCACCGCCTGGGGGGCCTCAAGGTTACTCAAGAAGGAATATGGAGAGTTCTGGGAAGAACAGAGACAGAGGTGGCTCGCCGATTGCCGAGCGTCCGAGACGGATATTTTGGAGGTCGGCACGGATGAGGAGGCCGCCGAGGCCCTCCAGCTCTTCTTCCGCAGAAGGCGCCGGAGATGAGACTGGGTTTTCGACTGCTGCTGGGCTCGGCCTTATTTCTTTTTCCGGGCGAGGTATTGGAAGCCCAGGCTGCGATTAAGAACCTGAGTTTTTTTCCACCCGTATTCTTTGTCGGCGATCCCGTGGAGCTGCGTATTGGCATGGAACTTGAAGAGCCGATGCATGTTGAGGTTCCATCGAACTTGCCCGGATCCGACTGGATTGAAATCCGGGATGTCGCGATTGAGACTGCTGACTATGGAGTCGAGCTTGTCATTGTCTTCACTTCCTACGCCCCGGGCGTTCGAACCCTGCCTCCAATGAAACTCGGATCGCTCATCCTTGGCGAGATTGAGATTCCAACCAGTTCGATTTTGTCAGAAACGCACGGAGGGCTTCGCCTGCTCAGGAGTCAGAAAATGCTGCCGGGAACCCGGCTTGAGGTGGCTTCGGTACTTGCGTTTATGGCAATGACACCTTTCCTGGCTTATGGACTGTTTCGGATACTGCGCCGCTGGTGGAAGAAATGTCGTGATTTATTTCAATACAAGCGTCCTCTGCGCCGCGTTCAAAAACTCAGCAAACGACTGAGAGCCAAGATAGGTTCAATGAGGGCCGCGCAATGGTACCATGAACTAAGCAATGGTTTACGCGACTACTTGAGTTCCAGGCTGGGACAGGATTGCACGAGCGCCACGACTGCTGAAATCGCGCTGATGAGGAATGTTCATGAGGGCCCTCGGGAGCGATTTTTGGAAGTATTGAAAGAAGGCGATTTGGTTAAATTCGCCGGCCGGCAGGCGGATGTCGAGAGTCTCGAAAACGCTCTGGATATGCTGAACACTGCGGTTTTGGAATGGGAGCGGATGAGATGCTAGGCTTTGATAGGCCGGGCTGGTTTGCGCTGTTTCTCTTCTACCCCCTGCTTATATGGGCTCGCTTCCTGTGGAGGGGTCGTGGGGGACGGATGATTCTTCCTCATGCGGTGTGGGCGGGAGACGAATTTAGACCAACCCATACCTGGCTGGGCCTATGCGTCATTTTGAGCGAATTCCTATTCTGGGTGGGTTCGGCGATTCTGGTGCTTGCGCTGGCCGGCCCCAAAATAAACCAGAGGGAGGAGATTCATCTCTCGAGAGGCATCGATATAATGATTGTTCTGGACCAGTCGCTTAGCATGGGGGCAAGAGATTTTCCGCCGGGCAATCGATTCGATGCGGCAAGGGATATGATTCACGACTTCCTTGATGGGCGTTCCGGTGATTCCATCGGCCTTGTCACCTTTGGATCGCAGGCCCTCCTTCGCTGTCCGCTGACAAGCGATTACGCTTGGCTCTTGGATCGTTTGGATGAGATTGAACTCAGGGAATTGGGGGACGACACCGCGATTGGCATGGGCTTGGCCACGGCCATACTTCATCTCTCTGATTCAAGCGCCGGCGAGAAGGTAATCCTCCTGCTCACTGACGGCGATGACAACGCGGGAGAGCTACGGCCGGAGATGGCGGCACGTCTGGCAGGCAGCTATGGAATTCGAATTTACGCTATCGGGATGGGTTCGAAAGAGGGTGCGCCGATTGAAATCGACGATCCTGATACCTCGAGTGTTCTTCGCGGCCATATTGTCACTGATTTCAACGAGGTACAGCTACGCTCAATTTCGGAGCGGAGCGGCGGCAGATATTGGCGGACGGACAGTCCCGGAACTTTGGACGTGGTGTTTCAGCAGCTTGACGCCCTGGAAAAGGTGGAGCGTTGGATTTCGAGTAGAACTACCAGCCGGCCGATCCATCGAAGCTCGATAGCTTTAGGCGGACTCCTGGTTTTCACGGCTTATCTGTTTCGCCGGCTTGTGCTTGGGGAGATACCATGATCTGGGGATATGCGCCCGCTCTGTGGATATTCCTGGCGCTTCCGATTTTGGCGCTCATGATTGTAACAAGAGGGCGGCGTTCCTGGCGCGAGCTGAAGTCGTTCGGGAAAAACGCGTTCGAATTGCGGGTTCGAAGCCTTCTGCGCGATGCGGCAATGCTGGGTTTTCTCGTTATGACACTCTTCGCGGCGGCGGATCCAAGATTGAACAGGCAGTCGGTTACGGATGGGGTCCATGGGCTTGATGTGGTAATTGCCTTTGATATCTCCCGCAGCATGCTGGCCAGGGATGTTCCGCCAAGCCGCCTTGAACGTTCGATCGCCGCGCTCAGACAGATTGTTATGTCGCTCAATGATTCGAGGTTCTCGCTCGTTATATTCAAGGGAGATGCCACGCTCGCGGTGCCCATGACGGAAGATAGGGCAATATTGGATCTTTGGGCCTCCCACCTGGGACCTGGCCTGTCCACCGTGGGCGGCACAAATATCGAGGCCGCGCTCCGCGCGGCGGGAGATTCCTTCCCCGAGGGCAGTGGGAGAAAGCGTGCGATAATACTGATTTCCGACGGCGATTCACTCAGTGGACGGATAGATAAGATGGAGAGAGAACTCTCGGAGCGAAATCTTCCGGTTTATGTCCTGGCCGTCGGCAGCAGCGAGGGAAGCACCATTGAGCTCGCTGACGGTTCCCATGTCAAGGATTCCAGAGGGCGCCCGGCGCTGAGCCGCGTGGATACGAGGACCCTTCGGCGGGTGGCGGACAATACGGGTGGGGCCTTGTTTAACATTATAAGGCCCGGTGACACGGGCCGGTTGATTTCCGCGATTCAGGGGAGGGGGGATTTTACTGAGAACAGGAGCATCGATTTTGTCAGTTTTTACCGCTACAGGCTTTTCCTTGTTCCGGGGATGATTTTTCTGTTTTTGTTTTTACTAATCAGGATTGTGCCATGGAGAAACCTTGCCGTTCTGGCGGTTTTTTCCGCGGTTTTCGCCACTTCCTGTGACGATCTCGCCTCCAGCCTGAAGGTATTGGCGGGTAACATGAACCACGCCAGAGGTCAGCATCAGAAATCGATTCTGAATTACTTGCATGCGGGTGATTCACTGCAAGGTGGCAGGGATGTCGTACTCTATAACCTTGCCAATGTATACTATTCTTTGGGAGAGGAGGACGCGGCGCTGCAAACCTGGAGATTGGCTGAGAGCATCACCAGCGACAAGGATATCTTGTATCGAATTGCGTTTAATCAGGGGGTGTTTTTCTACCAGAGGGGACGTTTCCATGAGGCCTATGATTCCTTCAGACGGGCGTTGGAATTGAATCCCGAGGATGTGGACGCGAAGATCAACCTTGAAGAGTCTTTCCTTGGATTCTCAGGGTTGGTTGAGACGGATGGCTTGATTGATGGATCCGCTGAGGGGAATGGGAGTGCTGATTCGGGGGAAGGAGGGCGCCTGTTGGACTACGTCAGGAGGAAGGAGGTAAGGGCTTGGGAGGAAGACTCGGTGGAATTCGAGGGTACCGAAGAGGACTGGTAGGGCTCGCTCTTTCTGTGTTGGGCGTCATGACGCTCCATGGACAAGAGGCCGATATTTCCATCGAACCTGGACGTATTGTGCGGGGCGACATGGCGGATATTCGAATTCGCACTTCAATCCCCTGGGGACAGTCGGTGGACATTGAGCGACCGGAACTTGACGAATCCCTGCTGTGGATTGCATATCCATCCGCCGACTCGTGGTCACCCGAGGGAGAGCCAGGGGTGGAGCTTGTCGAGGTGCTCGCGAGAATAAAGCTTACCAGCTCCGGTGTTTTTTCGCTTGGTTCGTTTCGAATTCGTTCGGATGGGCGGGAAGCTGTTACACCTGTGGCTGAGCTTGTCGGCTTGGAGCGGGATGAGGCGGATTTACCCTATCCGGTTTTCCTGAAATGGCGAATCCTGCCGGAGGAGTTCTGGCAGGGTCAAGCCGTTCCGCTTGTCCTTGAGGTTAGAAATCTGGTTTCATTAAGCTTGGCCGATGCGACGGTGCTTGAAGAGGCGCCGGTGGGGCTGCTGGAGGATGCGCATAATCTGGGTTCGGTGAAAAGTCGGCAATCCGGCGAAGCTGTTCTCTATGACGTGCCGATGGCTTCGTGGATTTGGACGGTGAATGGGCGGGGAAGTTTCAACTTTCCAGCGGTGAGAATTTCCGTTGCCGGTTTATCCAGGCGGATAGAGGCCAGGACGGTGAATGTGCTCCCGCTGCCGGCGGAGGCGCTTGATGGCTCTGCGGTGGGTCGGTTCACACTGGATGTAAGCTGGGACGAGGGACCATATGGAGTTGGCGACATTGTTTCGGTGAAAGTCAGGGCGGGCGGCGTCGGGAATTTCAATGTGCTGAAGCTGCCGGTGCCCGAACTCGAGTCCGCTGTTCTGGTAGGACAGAACTCGGATTCTTCGTACGTTCCAACCCTGATGGGATACGAGGGATGGCGCGAGGAGCACTTTGATTTTCATATTGATGGAGTGGGGGATTTGGAACTCACCGTTCCCGCCTGGGTTTGGTTCGACACGGAAGTCGGCCTGCAAGAGTGGCCCGGACTTCGGGCGTCGCTCATTGCCTCGGATGCCGATGCCGTGAGGCATGGTTCCAATGCCGATTTGCTTCTTGGAGCCCGCCTGTTTCGGTATAAGAGAGCTTCCTTTCATTGGAGGAACGGATTTTGGGCGTTTTTGTACTTGCCGGGTTTTCTAGCGCTGGCGATATTGTTATTTCTCGGTCGCATGGGGAAGCTGGACGCGAGATTCCAGATTTTTAATCAGGGTTTGACGGCGGTATCAACGCTGCCCATGCTTTTTGTCCTCTTGCCGCTTGCGTTCTTCCCGCCGACTTTCGCCCGGACTTCGATATCTCAGATAGAGATGGCGACCCGGGCGGCGGAGTCGGCGAGGTGGGGAGATTGGGAAACAGCCGCCGGCCTCTACGCGAAATTGGGTGAGGACGTTGAGGAAGACTATGATGTCAAGGAGGGCCTTGCGGAACACCCGGGACTTCTGCACGATGTTTCGATTGTATATATGGAGCTGGGGAAGCCGGATATGGCCATGGCGTCGATTCGCCGGGCTTTGTTTCTTCGCCCCGGGGCTCGGCGCTTCAATAAAACGCTTGATGTCCTGGAAAATCGCCTGGGACTCTCAAACCAGATTCCCCCCACCTTGACCTTTCCACCGTTCCTTGTTTTCATTCCACTTCTGCTGAGCGTCAATGCTCTCTCGTTCTCACTGGTTGTTCTGATGTTTCGAAGGGGTGTGAGGGAATTGAATTTTCTCGTGCTCAGCGCGTTCTTTCTGCTCTCATCACTTGCCGTCGTCGGCGTTTGCGATCATCTTTGGAATCGGCATACGGCGGGGGTGAGGGAAGATTCGAAGCGGCTTGGTAAAATACCGGGTCCGCTGGCCACCGACTGGATTCAGCTTCCCGCGGGTGAGATGTTGAGTATTGTCGCTTTTGAGAATGATGACTGCCTGGTGCGGACCGCTTATGGCCTGGAGGGTTGGCTGCCGCGTTCCTCGCTTATCATTGTTTCGGGGAAATACGGGGATGAATTTCGATACGATATTAGATAGATGGGAAAATGGTCGAAGCGGACGGCAAAGCGGGCGGGGTAGACGCGGCCCGATGAGTGGGAACCGCTTCGATGACGCTGTGGATCGGAGCGTTTTCCCACTTCTCAGCGCGGCCACCGGGAACGGGAACTGGCTCGATAGCTATCCGCCCGACGCTCGGGCGCTTGGAGACAAGGATGATGGGGATTCCGTTTCTCGGAACGAGGTGAGAGTGAACTGGAGGCGGAAGACTCACCAGGATGTGCTGGATCTGCATGGTTTGACTGGTGAGGAGGCGAGGGCGGAAATTGGGATTTTTATTGGATCAATGCGAAGACGTGGGCTTCGAAAGGGATTGATTATTCATGGTAAGGGGCTGCATTCCAACGGCCAGGCGATTCTGGGCTCCGTGGTTCGCGACTATCTCGAGAGCAGCGTCGAAGTTGGAGAGTTCAGGAGGGCCGAAGCGAGGCACGGCGGTTCGGGCTCCACTTGGTTCCTCTTGCGTCAGCGTTCTCGGTAGATTATTCTGCCCCGAGTGAGATCGTAGGGGGACAGCGCGACGCGAACTTTGTCGCCCGGTACTATACGAATGTAGTGTTTCCGCATTTTTCCTGACAGGTGGGCCAGAATCAGGTGACCTGCTTTCAGTTCAACTCTGAACATGGTGTTGGGAAGCGATTCTTTCACAACCCCTTCTACTTCTATGGCCTCTTCCTTCAAGAAGCACCCCCCTTTTAAAGTTCGTTCTCGCCGTTCCGCACGTATAATATTCCGCAGCGTGGCGTCCAGTCAAGGACGTAAGAATACCACCGCATTCGACTATCCCGCAATCCGATTGCGCCGTCATGCGGGGGGTTTGGTCGCCAGGCACATAATACCCCCAAGTCGCAATCCAACCGCGCCCGCCAAGCTTCTTGAAACCCCGGCTTATTGACAAACCACGGACTATCGTTCAGATTGTGCGCGCTTTTTATACGGAGTTATACGGAGTTTTTATGGACGAGAAGTTCAAAGCCGAAATGCAGCGAAAATTGGCGGAGCTCAAGGAAGAGGTTCTCAATACTCTGATTAACGAAAACAAGGATTTCCGAACGGCGGTGGAAGACATGGGCGTGAAAGACCTTGCGGACGTGGCTTCCAATGATATAGACGCTCGAATTCTGGAGGCCATTGGTACAAAGGACACGGTGCGGTTGAAAAAGATTGAGGCGGCTCTTGGCCGCTTGGAGAATGGACGCTTCGGAATCTGTGTGAGCTGTGGGAAAAAAATCACCGATGAACGTCTGAGCGCCATTCCTTACGCGGTTATGTGCATAAACTGTCAAAGCCATTCCGAGCGCAGAAGAATGCATTAGCTATTGAGTTAATTTCATATTTGGATTCTCCGATAATGCTGTTGTGAGTATTGAAGTGGATCCCGCTGCGGCAAACAGCCAGGTATTATCTCTTCGGATAGCGCGTGTTTTTCAGTCCGGTGGGCGCGTGTCGGTTCCCGTCAGGCCCTCTCAGACTGTATTTGCTCAGTTCAGGCACATCTCAGGCACCCCCGCCTCCGCGGGTGAGAACACGATGCCGATTTCCAGACTTCGCCTGCTCAATCGCATTGTCAGCATGCTTCAGGCAAGGAAGGAGCGTTCGGCCGGTAATTTCGGACTTGTTGATTCGCAACTCAAGAAAAGCGAGGTTAAACCGCGGGGCTCGAAGTTAGGCCAGGAGACGAGGTTAGGCCGGGTGACAGCGGGACTGGTTTTCAACCTCAATGCCTGAGCATTCTCGTTTACGGGTCTGTGCATTCGGGCGCTTCCCAGGCGGTGGCCGTGGAATTGGAGCGCGCGCGCCGGGCTATCTCCGTGTTTGCGTATCGCAGCCGTTCTGAAGCCCCGGAACCCTGGGTGTCAGAGTGATGTGGCGGACTCGTATCGGTTTCCTGGTATCCGCTCTATTTGTATTTTTTCCGAATTCTCAAGCCCTTCCTCAGACTCGCTTCGACTACATTCACAACAAGGGTGATATGTGGCATCTAACCAGCATTATAGATGAAGAGGTGTTGATCAATGGCGAGTACAGTTCCAGTTCACAGATTCGGAACAAGATTTCTGTTGAGATTGTTGAAGGGGAGGGAGACGATGGTTTATTGCGAGCCGAGTATCAGATATCCGAGAAGGCGATGGATTCCGACGTTTACTCCTGGTTCGAAAACTATGAGGTTGAGTATTGGCGGGACGTTCGAGGGCGTGTATCAGGTATCGCGGCGGATTCTCCGGTGCCGATGGCCCGCGATATTCCGGTTTATCCCGATGGTCTTGTCCCCCTGGGCGCCGAATGGACAGCCGATGGTGTGGAGGTTTTCAACCTTGAAAGCCTGTTTTTTCAAATCGACATGCTTCTGGAAATTCCATTTGTGGCGAACTACAAGTATCTGGAATCGCTTGAGCGTGACGGAAGGCGGCTGGAGAGGGTTTCAATAGACTGCGGCTATCAGTGGACTCCGGATTTGGACACACTTGAACTTTTTGTCGCCCATGGCTGGTTTCCCGTCGAAATCATCGGGACATTCCAGCAGGAAGTGTTTTGGGACGCCAAGGCCGGCAGGAATTATTCGGAAACAGGCGGGTTCGAATACAGCTATCTTATGAACGACGGGACTCTGTTCACTTTCAAGGGAACATCGAGAAGTCAGGCGGTATATTCCACCGCGCTCGACAAGGATCTGATAATCGAAGAGCTGGCCGACGATGGAATCAGGGCCGAATCCATCGACGGGGGAATCAGCATCTTGCTGGATGATATACATTTCATGCCGGACAAGGCGCGGATGCTCAGTGGGGAGGAGAAGAAATTGGAGGAGATGGCGGAGCTGCTTGAACGTTATCCAGATAGAGATATTCTAGTTATCGGGCATACCGCAAAACCCCCAGGCAGTTCGGATGGCTGGGAACTCTCTTATCAGCGTGCGAAAACCGTGGCTCAGTTCCTTGTCGAGCGCGGAGTGAGGACAGATTCACAGGTGGTGATTCGCGGCATGGGGAATTCGCGGCCAATAGGCGACAATTCCACCGTGGAGGGCAGGAAGAAGAATCGACGGGTGGAGATAATCATTCTGGAGAATTAGCGTGAGTCTGGGATGATGTGAGATGGTAACTGATTGTCCTTAGATTTTGGATATCATTGGGACTCGGCAGAAGCGCGCCTCGCTACCCTGACTGTTCCGGGGGCCGTGTTACAACGAGGACGCGGCGCGAAGAAACCCCCCAGTCCCGAGATGGGATGCTGAGTTTCAATCCTGAAGCGGATTTGTCCATCCTCAAAACCCGAGTCAGTCATCAGTAGACAAAAAATCCATAATCATATAAAATCCTTTGGAAAATTAAATCAAGGGGAAAAGCATGTTGAGAAGAAAAAAATTAATTTCCTTGGTGCTTGTGCTACTGGGGTTGACGGTAACTGCTTACAGTCGGGGACCAGGTGTGAAGGATTCGGATCGTGCGACAACGCTTTACTGGAATCTTTCATCTTCCGGCCCGAAAACCATAGATCCCGCTCTGAACGGCGCGACTGACGGTGGAGATATTATCAGCAATTTGTATGAGGGTTTGGTTCGCGAACAGGCCGGCGTTGTCAAACCCGGTATCGCCGAGAGCTGGACAATCAGCGAGGACGGCAAAACCGTTACCTTCAATCTACGTGATTCGCTGTGGTCCGACGGTTCGAAGTTGACGGCGCACGATTTCGAGTATTCCTGGAAGCGCGCCATGGATCCCGAGACGGCATCCGAGTATTCCTGGATTTGGGAGTACACCAACGTAGTCGGCGCGCAGGATGCCGCGGAGGGTGAAGGCAGTTTGGAGGATGTTGGAATCAAGGCCTTGGACGATCACACTTTTCAAGTGAGACTGACACATCCAACGGAGTATTTCATATCGCTTGCGGCTTTTTACCACTTCATGCCCGTTAAGCAGAGCTCCGTTGAGTCCGGCCCGGAGGGGATTTGGGCAAGCGATCCAGAACTGGCTATCAGCAACGGCCCTTTCAAACTCACGAGATACACAATCAACGAGGGCCTGAGGATGGAGAAGAATCCCAACTATTGGAAGGCGGATGATGTGAGGCTGTCTGCCATCGAAGTTGCGTTCATTGATGATCTTACCACCGCGTACACCGCCTACCAAGCGGGCGAATTCGATTTCCTAAGCGATGTGCCCCCATCGGAAATCCCCAGGCTGGCTGCGGAGGATCCGGAATTCTACATATTCCCCCTGCTTGGGACATATTATTACAATTTCAATCTGAATTTGGACATGTGGAAGGATGTCAGGGTGCGAAGGGCGCTCACCCTGGCCATCGACAGGGAAAAAATTGCTGAGATTCAGGGTAAGGGAAGTGTTCCAGCCGCCGGCTTCGTACCCGTGGGTTTCGTTGACCACAGGGGAAACGATTTTGCCGAAACCGCCGCGAACTATGGAATACCGACTGACGGAAGTGGAATTGGAGAGGCGAAGCGCTTATTGGCGGAGGCCGGATATCCCAACGGCGAAGGTTTCCCGAAATTCACCATCATGTACAACACCAGCGAGGGACACCAGCAAGTGGCCGAGATGGTGCAGGAGATGTGGAAGACAAACCTGGGTATTGAAACCGCTCTTGAAAACCAGGAATGGGCGGTATTCCAAGATACGCGGAAAGAAGGAGATTACGAAGTTGCCCGCGGTGGATGGCTGACCGACTTCATGGATCCCATGGGCTTGCTTGCCATATTTCAGACAGACAATGCCTATAACGACCCTAAATACAACAACCCCGATTTTGACGCGCTTGTATCCAAAGCCAATGGGACAATCGGCGCGGAGCATTTTGAGGCTCTCTATGAGGCGGAGAGGATTTTGATGACCGAACTGCCAATTGTTCCCGTGTATCACTACACAGAGATTTATCTGTCATCACCACATGTGAAGAACTGGACGAGGAGCGTGCTTAGCGCGCTGGACTTCAGTGGTGCCTATCTTGAAAGATAGAGCTTAAGGGAAGCGGGCTGTTCGGAGACGATCGGCCCGTCCCTTGCCCGATCTTAAAATAGGGGAGATAGCATCGTTTGAGAAATTACTTCCTTAGACGTTTCATCCATACTCTGTTCACGATTCTTTTGATTACAACGGCCACCTTTTTCATGATGCATTCCATACCTGGAGGGCCGTTTACAAGGGAACGTCCGGTGCCGGAAGAAATTATGCGGGCGTTGAACGCCAAATACAACCTGGACGCGCCGCTTACCGTTCAGTATTTCGACTATATGAAGGGTTTGATAACCTTTGATTTAGGCCCATCGTTTTCCAGGGTGGGCGTTTCCGTGAATAAGCTGATTGAACTTGGACTCCCAACCACCGCAAGGGTTGGGTTCCTCGCCGTTTTGCTCATCATTTTGCTCGGTATCCCTGTTGGAATAATATCCGCCCTGAAGCAGAATCGTCCTGTTGATTACTTCGTTATGTTCATGGCGACTTTGGGAGTTACAATTCCGAGTTTCGTTATAGCCACCCTCTACATTTATTTGGTTGCCGGGAAACTCGGATGGGTGCCCACCTTTGGCTTGAAAACCCCTTGGGCATATATCGGGCCTATAATCGCCTTAAGCGGATATCCGCTCTCATTTGTGGCGCGTCTTACCCGATCGAGTATGCTGGAGGTGCTAAGGCAGGACTATATTCGAACCGCGCGCGCGAATGGCTTGAGGGAGCTCTCTGTAATAGGCAAACACGCGATGAAAAACGCTCTGATACCTGTGGTTACCTACCTGGGGCCTACCATCGCCTTTCTTATGACTGGATCCTTTGTTATCGAGCGTATTTTCGCCATTCCCGGAATTGGCAGGTACTTTGTCGAGAGCGTCAGCAACCGTGATTACACCGTTATTATGGGCGTTACAGTGCTCTACGCCTCCTTTTACGTTTTCATGATTTATCTGGTGGATGTTTTGTACGCGATAATTGATCCGCGAATAAGATTCGATAGGGAAGTCGCTTGAACATGGCATCCGAAACCGGCTCCTTCGAATTTGCAGACAGGGAAGAAAGCCGGGATTTGGAAACACTCGAGAAATCTCTTACTTACTGGCAGGATGCATGGCGTCGATTGAAAAAACACAAATTGGCCATGCTTGGACTTGCCGGCGTGCTGTCCATAATTCTGTTCGCGATCTTAGGTCCGGCTTTTTCACGATTTTCATACTCGGATCAGATTTTGGACTATGCCAAAACACCACCCAGACTGGACATTTACGAGCTGGCTGATGATTACTATGTCTTCCTGACGCGAGACTATCATCTGCTTCGTGTCAGTGAGAAGGGCGAGTTACTTGAGCGAATTTTCGATACGAGTAAGGATTTGGAGAAAAAGTTCTACACATATTTTGATGCCAAGAGGAATTTGGAAATAGAATTGGATTTCTCCTATAATCTGCTGCCAGGCAAGGAGGCCGGTTATGATTTCACCCTCGCGGTCAACGGGGGTAGTCCGATAAGCGAGGTTACAAAGACAGTACACAACAGAACCTATCCCTTCGGGAGCGATTCGATTGGCAGAAGTATTCTGGTTAGGGTTATGTACGGAGCCAGAATATCGCTCATCATGGCCTTCGTGGCCTCGCTGGTTAACCTGCTGATAGGCGCCGTCTATGGCAGTATTGCCGGATATGAAGGGGGCGGCATCGATATTCTCATGATGAGATTTGTCGATATTCTTTATTCCATTCCGTTGCTCATCTATGTGATTCTCATCATGTTTCTGGTGGGTAACCGCGGCCTGTGGACCATGGTAATCGCGTTGGGAAGTGTTTACTGGATTACCATGGCGCGACTGGTGCGAGGGCAGGTGTTATCCCTAAAAGGACAGGAATTTGTTTTGGCCGCCAGGGCCCTGGGTGTGAGGAAGCGAGCGATCATAACGAGGCATCTGATACCTAATACAATCGGCCCGATTATCATATCCATGATGATGATGATTCCCCGAGCCATCTTCACCGAAGCTTTTTTGAGTTTCATCGGCTTGGGGATTTCGGCTCCAATGGCTTCGTGGGGAACCTTGACCAATGATGCGCTCTCTGGGCTTCTATCCTTTCCATATCAGTTGTTTTTTCCATCAATGGCCATTGCGATTACCATGCTGTCTTTCAATTTCCTGGGAGACGGCCTGCGCGATGCGCTGGACCCCAGACTGAGGAAGGGTTAGGGCAATGAGCGGCGAACCATTGCTTGAAGTCAAGAATGTCAGCACCTCATTTTTTTCACATCTGGGCGAGATTCAGGCAGTTAGAGGTGTCTCGTTCCACTTGGAGCGGGGGGACGTATTGGGCATTGTTGGTGAATCCGGTTCGGGGAAAAGCGTTACCGCGCTCTCGATAATGGGTTTGATTGAAGAACCCGGGAGAATCAAGCGGGGTGAGATTATATTCGATGGCGAAAACCTCGTGAAAAAGAGTCGGCGGGAGATGAATGAATTGCGCGGAAACGAGTTATCCATGATATTTCAGGATCCTATGACATCTTTGAATCCGGTCTATCGCATTGAGAACCAAATGCTTGAGGTTATACGCTGCCATAGGCGGGGTTTGAGCCGGAGGAGAGCTGTCGCGCAGGCGATTGAAATGCTGAAACTGGTTAAAATCCCGGAGCCTGAGAAGCAGATTAGGAGTTATCCGCATGAGTTCTCGGGTGGAATGCGCCAGAGGGTGATGATTGCCACTGCCCTATCCTGCAATCCCAAACTGCTGATAGCCGATGAGCCAACGACGGCGTTGGATGTTACTATCCAGGCTCAAATTCTGGACTTGATGAACGATTTGAGAGAGCGCATCAATGCTTCGATAATTTTGATTACTCACGATTTGGGAGTAATAGCCGAAGTGTGCAACAAAATAATCGTGATGTATGGTGGCACTGTTATGGAAGCGGGAAACGAGAGGGATATTTTTTACAATCCCCAGAATCCATATACGGTGGGACTCTACCAGTCTGTACCCAAGGGTAACCTGGCAATCAGCGAAAAGCGTCTATCGCCGATCCAGGGCACACCCCCGAATTTGATGCATCCGCCGAAAGGTTGTCCCTTCTCGCCGCGCTGCTCATACACGATGAGGATATGTCTCAGAAAACCCGCGCCGCCCATCCGTCTGAGCGATATCCATACATCCGCGTGTTGGCTGCTTCATGAGGACGCGCCAAAAATCGACGGCTATAGCAAGGGGAACATCATTGACCAATCAAAATCGACTTCTGGAAGTTAGGAATCTCCGTAAGTATTTTCGAATTCGGGGAGGAAGCATTCTAAAGAAATCTTTTTTGAAAGCCGTGGATGATGTTTCCTTTTATATCAATCGCGGGGAAACCTTTGGACTTGTCGGCGAGTCCGGTTGTGGCAAGTCAACTATGGGCCGGACGATAATCCGCCTATATGACGCCACCGGCGGTGAAGTTCTCTTCGATGGCGTCAATCTCACGGCTATGAGTGAGAAGAAACTCCTTCCCTTTCGTAAGCGCATGCAGATAATCTTCCAAGATCCCTATGCCTCCTTGAATCCTCGGATGACGGTTACCGATATCATCGGAGAGGGAATCATGGTACACAGTATTTTCAAGGATCGGGAACGGCAGGACAGAGTTTTCGAATTACTGGATCATGTTGGGTTGAAACGGGAACACGCGAATCGCTATCCCCATGAATTCTCCGGAGGACAGCGGCAGCGGATAGGCATCGCTCGGGCTTTGGCGGTGGAGCCGGAGCTTGTGATTTGCGATGAACCGATTTCGGCGTTGGACGTTTCAATTCAGGCTCAAATCGTCAATATGCTGGAAGATTTACAGGATGAGATGAGACTCACTTACCTGTTCATTGCCCACGATCTGTCCATGGTGAAACACATCTCCGACAGGATTGGAGTAATGTATCTGGGCATGTTCGCGGAAATTGCCGAGAGCGATGAACTATACTCACATCCTCAGCATCCATATACCATAGCCCTTCTGTCCGCGATACCGATACCCGACCCCGACTTGACGAGGAATAAAAAGAGAATCATCCTCCGCGGTGATGTACCCTCGCCGATTGATCCGCCGGGCGGTTGCCGTTTCGCGGCTCGATGCCCCCTGGTATCGGATATATGCACTGAGCTCACCCCGGCACTCAGCGACAGGGGGGCGGGCCACTTGGTGGCCTGTCACAATGTCTAGGGGACTTTCCCTCTTCCCATCCACCTCACATTCACTGCGAAGCGAAGCTCAAGCGCCACACGCGGTAACTTCGGAACAAGAGGCGCTGCCCCCGCAGCGCCTCTGTCCATCTCTTCTATATTTTCTATTTATTACCGTACGGTTTTAAGCACCGTGTATAACAACACTATTTCAGCAGCTCGGCGGCACTCATGCCGATTTGGGTATTCGGACCAAGTTCCACAGCCTTTCGCAAACTATTCCGGCCGTCGGATTTATTTCCCTGTGCATCCATACTGAGCGCGGAGAGATACCAGGCGGACTGGGCCGCCTCATCCTTTGGATTGGTATCCAAATAGAGGGTAAGTACTGAGTCGGCCTTCGCGTACTCCCTGCTCTCAATATACAGGGTAGCCATTACAACCGAGTATTCGCCCAGGAATGGATCGCTCTCAAGGGGGCTGATGCCAGTCAGGATATCACGCGCCACTCGGGGATTACCCAGTATTTGCTCAATCTCTCCCTGACGGAATAGACATTCACGCTGCAGGGCGCCGGATTCCCACAAGGCCCCTCTTTTGAACAATTCCCTGGCTCCAATGAAATCGCCCTTGTTCATAAGAACCATTCCTTCCTGGAGATAGTTGGTCGATTCGTCTTCCCAGGTAATGAAATCATCGCCGGCCTGCGCCGCTCGAACAGCGGCGGCGGTGTTCTGCGAAGTATCGACGCGGTTAATCAACGACGAGAACTTGGAACCGATTAGTTGGCGAAGATTGATAGCGCCGGTACTGCCGCCGCTTAGCTCGGTGCTGTCATACACCCCATCCTTCGTAAGAGTAATCTTCTTTGTCCCGGCGGAAAGCTCAGCAAAACCGTTGCCCGAGAGTCGAATGGAACCCTTGTTCGGAATGATATCTCCGATTCCCAGCTGCCGCCAAGCTCTGTTGTCACTTTGATATTCCAGGCTGCCATCCAGATAATCGATTTTGAGATCCACGGCACTCAAGGGCGAGGTCAGGCAAAGCATAACCAACAGCCCTGATACGATTAATAAAATGTGTTTTTTCTTCATAGTTGCCATTATACCGCAAAAAAAGAAAATGACAAAAAAAATCGAGACTTTTCTGCCATCTTTTCTCAAAGAAATGAAGAGTTGACAGCGATTCCGTGCTATACCTGATATGAGGTGGCTTGTTCCAGCCTCGTTTGGTCAGGCTGTGAGCCCGCGGTATTTGTGAAACTGGGGATGATATTCAGCACGGTTGTGTTGACGGGGTTTTTATTATAGACTTATACTAGTTTTTTAGTAGTATAAACAGTGGGATGGATGGAGAGCTGATGTTTCGATTCAATAAGGACATGGAATACGCGTTAATCTCCCTGGTGGAGATGTCCCGACAGGCGGATGAGACACTGCTTTCGGCCCGTGAATTATCAAAACGTTACACCATTCCGTACAAACTGCTGGCGTTGATCCTTCAGAAACTGAGAGGAGGAGGGGTGATTCTTGCCGAGATGGGGCCGCGTGGAGGTTACCGACTGGCGAGGAAGCCAAGTTCGATTCACTTGAAGCAAATTATCGAGGCCGTTCGCGGAGAAGAGCGAATCACCGATTGTTTAACGGCGGATGGACGCTGCGTGCAGGATGAATGCGGCTGCACAATCAAGCCTCTTATTCGAATATTCCAGGATAGATGGATGAACTTCGTCGAGAATACCACTCTTGATGAGTTCTCTACATTGGAGGTTGCTTCGAGTGGCGGGTGATCAGGATGTAAGGGATGCGCTTTACGATGTTATCGATCCGGAATTGAATATGAATATTGTCGATTTGGGCCTGGTATATCGAGTTCAGGTTGTTGAGGGAAACATAGCGGAGGTTGATTTCACTCTTACCTATCCAGGGTGTCCCCTTGGAGATGTGATTACTTCCGATATCATATCGCAAGTCAAAACGCAGACGGATGTGGCGGATGTACGGGCTCAAGTAGTCTGGAATCCGCCCTGGAACCAGAATATGATGAGCGAGAATGCGAGACTGATTATGGGTTATCCGATTTAGGTTGGGCGGATGCCAGTAGCCAAGGAGATTTCATGAATCTGGTAATTGATGATTTAGCGGCCGGTTTACCGGGAAAGCGAATATTGCGGGAAATATCCATTGAGATTCCCGATAATGAGATTCACGCGCTGATGGGGCCTAACGGCTCGGGGAAAAGTACGCTCGCGAACGTCATTGCCGGAAATCCCCGGTTTGAGGTCTTCGAAGGCGGCTTTTCCATGGGTGGAATGAAAATTTCCGAAATGGAAACCTTTGAGCGTGCCCGCAACGGATTGTTTCTGGCTTTTCAGTATCCCGTCGAAGTTCCGGGTGTCACCGTGGGGAAATTTCTCAAGCGGGCTGTGGAATTGCGCCGGGGTGAGGAAGGGCGATTCAATGTCACAGGGTATATCAAGGAACTTAGGGATGTGATGGATTACATGGGCATCGATCAGAGCTTCATCAACCGCTATCTGAACGAAGGCTTTTCGGGCGGAGAGAAGAAGCGGATGGAAATACTTCAGATGCTGATGCTGAAGCCGAATTTCGCGATTTTGGACGAAACTGACTCAGGGTTGGACATTGATGCGCTCCAAGTGGTGGCCAAGGGGATAAACAGGTTGAAGGGGGAGGGCTTCGGGGCCCTTCTGATAACTCATTATCAGAGGATTCTCGATTATGTTAAACCCAATAGAGTGCATGTAATGGTCGATGGTCGCATTGTTCTTTCCGGGGGCTTGGAACTAGTGAATGAACTGGAGGCGAACGGCTATGAGTGGGTTAGAAACACCATGCGGCCCGAGGATCTGAACGTGAGGGTGGGGGCGTGAAGTCCGCGCCGGTAGCGGGTTTCACGGACTATAAGTATGGGTTCTCTTACCCTGATAGGTCTGTGTTCAAGCCACGAAAGGGACTCTCGGAGGATTTGGTAAGGGCAATCAGCGAGCAGAAGCGCGAACCGGAGTGGATGCTGGAATACCGTTTGAGAGGTTTGCGGGCCTTTCTCCGAAAACCGATGCCGAAATGGGGCGCGCGGATTGACGATATTGATTTCGATGACATCCACTACTATGCCAGGCCCTCAATGGGCCAGGTGTCTTCGTGGAGGGATTTGCCCGAGGATATTTTGAAAACCTATGATCGCCTGGGTTTACCCGAGGCTGAGAGAGATTTTTTGGCGGGCGTTGGGGCTCAGTATGATTCGGAGGTGGTTTACCATTCGATTCATGAGGAGCTGAAAAGCAAGGGAGTGCTCTTCTTGTCGCCGGAACAGGCGGTGGAGGAATATCCGGAGATTGTTCAAAAATACTTTGGGACAATCGTTCCATTCAATGACAACAAGTTCGCGGCCTTGAATACGGCGGTTTGGTCGGGTGGAAGTTTCATATATGTTCCGCCGAATGTGAGGGTTGAAATTCCTCTGCAGGCCTATTTCCGAATCAATTCGGAGAATTTCGGTCAGTTCGAACGCACGCTCATCGTGGTGGACGAGAACAGCTTCGTTCACTATATCGAGGGCTGTACCGCGCCTGTTTACAGCACTGATTCATTGCATAGCGCGGTGGTGGAAATTGTGGCGGAGAGGGGGGCGAGAGTTCGATATTCGACGATTCAGAACTGGTCGGGCGATGTCTATAATCTTGTCACCAAGCGGGCCTATGCCGCCGAAAAGGCGACTGTTGAATGGGTGGATGGGAATATCGGTTCAAAGCGTACAATGAAGTATCCGGCTGTATGGCTGATGGGCGAGGGCGCGCATGGGGAAGTGCTTTCCATTGCCTTCGCGGGCAGGGGCCAGGAACAGGACGCCGGGGGGAAGATTATCCATGCGGCTTCCAATACTTCCAGCGTGATTACCAGCAAGTCGATCAGCAAGGATGGCGGTACCGCCACCTATCGCGGTCTGATCAAGGTGGCCGAGGGCCTGAGCGGCATAAAGAGTCATGTGGTTTGCGATGCCCTGATTCTCGACGGGAACTCTGTAAGCAAGACATTTCCATATATGGAGATTGAATCCGAGGATGTGTCAGTCGAGCATGAGGCGAGGGTTAGCAAGATTAGCGAGGATCAGATTTTCTATTTGATGGCGCGAGGCCTGTCAGAGGAAGAGGCCTCAATGATGATTGTCAATGGGTTCTTGGATCCGCTGGTGAAACAATTGCCAATGGAGTACGCGGTGGAGCTGAATCGCCTGATAGAGTTGGAGATGGAAGGGAGTGTGGGATGATTGATTCGCTCAAGAGATCGGCGGAGGAACTTTTCGAACGGGTAAGCTGGCCGAGCGCTGACGAGGAAGACTGGAGGCGCACTGACTTGTCTCGTCTCCTGCCCCGGGGAGTTCTGGATTCGAATGCCGATTTGGCCGGCGGGATACAGGGCGCGGAAGGCTGGACCGCCGCTTCACTGCCCCTGCCGGAGGGTTACGCCGGGAGGGTTGTAAGTGAAAACGGAGTTGTGGTGGGGCTGTCCCTCCCCGAACCGCTGGCGGATTCTGGTTTCAAAACATACTGCTGTGCGCCGGGTGATTACCCTGAAACCCTTGGAAATCTGGGCGGAGCCGAACTGAATGATTCCGCGGAGAGGATTACGGCGTGGCATTATCGCGATATGTCTGGATGCTTGGCGCTTGAGCTGACCGGTGAGTTTGACAAGCCCATACTGGTGGAGGAACGCCTGATCGCCAGGGATTCCAGGGACGTTCGGAAGGCCCTGTTCTCGGCTCCTCACCTGCATATCACGGCCACGCCGGGCGCGAGAGCTCTTGTTATCTGGACTTTGGAAGGAGCCCCAAAGCATGATGAATCCATAACGCCGATCATCAATGGGGGCCTGACCGCCTCTGTCTTCCCCGGCGCGAAGCTGGATATCACACTGCGGCAGAATCTTGGAGCCTCGGTTGTGGCGTTTTTACACGGCCGACTGGAAGTGGAGGAAAATGCGGAAGTGAGGTTTCGCGAGTCCCATTTTGGAGCGGTTCTGCTAAAGACGCGCACCAGAGTCGTGCTGAAGGGCGTGAAGGCAAACGCCCGGCTGAACGGGGTTTATGCGGCGGGGAGGGGCGGACACTATGATATCGGCACGGTCCAAGAGCATCGCGCCGCCCATGCCGTTTCGAACGCGCTCTACAAGGGCGCGGTGGTGAACCACGCCATATTTCAAGGCCTGATAAATGTATGGCCCCATGCGGAGAAAACCGACGCCTATCTCACCAACAACAATCTTATCTTGGGTGCCGGAGCGCGGTCGGATTCGCTTCCGAAACTGAATATCCTGACGGACGATGTCAAATGCAGTCACGGCTCGACAACGGGACGGCTTGATAAAAACCAGCTTTTCTACCTGGAAACCCGCGGTTACTCGCCGGAAGAAGCCGTCCGGGAGCTTATCCGTGGATTTCTGCGGGAGGCCTTTGTCAATGCGCCGGCCACCGCGCGGGAAATGCTTGAGCGTGACATTGATGCCGCCGTTGGAGTGAGTGGGCCATGGGCCGATGGTTGAAGGCGGCCAGTCTATCGGAATTCGTCGAACTTCCCCGTCATCAGCCATCCCTGGCGGTTGAGGTGGAGGGCTACGACATTGTGATTTTCAAGCTCCCCGATGGATGGGGCGCCCTTGATGATACCTGCTCGCATGAATACTCGAAACTTTCGTCCGGCGAGGTTTGGAATGGGCGTGTATACTGCGAGAAACATGGTTCTTCCTTTGATTGTAGAAGCGGTGAAGTCAGAGGTTTGCCCGCCACCGAGGGAGTAAGCTCCTTCTCCGTCGAACAAAGGGGCGAGGATATCTATGTGCGCTTACCCGACTACAGCTAAAGGGGGGTTTCAAGTGACCTCTGGCGTTTCCAGTGTTGATTCCAAGCCCGAATTGGGTGAGGAAATTCGGGAGGAATTTCCACTGCTCGCCAAGAACCCGGAGCTCGCTTATCTTGATAACGCCGCCACCAGCCAGAAGCCCGAGGCGGTGCTCGGCGCGATGGACCGCTATTACAGGGAGGAAAACGCCAATGTCAATCGCTCCCTGTATGAACTGGCCGAGAAGTCCACCCTGGCGCTGGAGGATTCCAGACGCACGGTGGGAGAGTATTTGAACGCCATCTCGCCTCGAGAGATTGTTTTCACCAAAGGCAGCACCGAAGGCCTGAATCTCTGCGCCTGGGGTCTGGGAGAACTGCTGCTTGGCCCGGGCGATATCGTGCTTGCGAGCGTGCTTGAGCATCATTCCAACCTTGTTCCGTGGCAGCAGGCGGTCAGGCGTGCCGGGGCGGAACTCGTGGTTATTCCGGCTGACGGGGACGCCACGCTGGACATGAGTTTCCTGGAGACGCTGGAGAAAGACGGGAGGGCGGAGAGGGTGCGCGTTGTCGCCGTCTCTCATATTTCGAACGCCTTCGGGACTATCCATCCTGTCAAGAGCATATCCGCCTGGTGCCGCAGGCATGATATCGCCATGGTATTGGATGCGGCTCAGTCACTGCCTCATCTGCCAATCGACGTCCAGGCCACAGGCGCGGATTTTCTGGTTTTCAGCGGCCATAAAGCCTACGGGCCGATGGGCGCGGGAGTTCTTTGGGGTCGTGAGGAATGGTTGGAGAAGATACCTCCATGGCAGACCGGCGGTGGGATGATATCCACGGTGAGGCTTGAGCACTCCACATGGAACGAGCCGCCATTTAAATTCGAAGCCGGAACTCCAAATGTCGCCGCCATCGTGGGCCTGGCGACGGCTTTGAATTGGATAAGCGCCACCGGCATCTCTCGTTTAGAGGCCCGCGAGGTGAGGCTGGGCGCATACGCCTATGAAAGGCTCACATCCGTTGGGGGCTTGAAACTCTATGGTCCAGCCGATTCAAGCAGGCGCCGAGGGGTGTTTTCCTTCAATTTGGAAGGGATTCACAGCCATGATGTGGCCCAGTACTTAAGCAAGGCGGACCAGATAGCCATCCGCTCGGGCCACCACTGCGCTCAGCCGGCAATGCGGTTTTTGGGCATCCAATCCACCGCTCGAGCCTCTTTGGCGCCATATAACACCATCCATGAATTGAACCGCCTGGTTGACGCGATAATTGGCGCGAGAGAGTATTTCTGTTGATGGGCGAGCTGGATAGTCTCTACATGGAGGTAATACTCGATCACTACAAATTCCCACGCAACAGGGCCGATCTATCCCATATAGCCGACGAGTATTTGCACGAGAACCCCTCCTGTGGCGATTCATTCAAGTTGGAACTTGTTATGGGGGAGGATGGGAAGATTGAGAGGCTGTGTTTTGACGGCCACGGCTGCGCCATCAGCACCGCGTCAGCCTCCCTGATGAGTGAGCGGCTTATCGGCAAGACTCCCGAACAGGCTCGGCGGCTGATCGAAGTCTTTTTAAGAGTGCTGCGCGGCGAGGAGAGCCCAGAGAGCCTGGAGGAATGGGGAGACTTGAAGGTGCTCGGAGGAGTTACCCAATTCCCTCTGCGGGTGAAATGCGCCACGCTTGCCTGGCATGCGGCGAGAAAAAGCTTGAAGAGCCGCGCTGGAGACATGCCGGATTATGGAACCGCGAAATCGATGGGATGAGACTTGGTGGGAGTCAAAATGAAAAGTGGTATTAGCACAGTCCGGGCGCCCGGGGCTATCGGACCCTACTCGCAGGGAATCCGCGCGCGAGATTTTGTTTTCGTTTCTGGACAGTTGCCGGTGGATCCGGAGAACAATGAGATTCCCGAGGGGATTGCGAATCAAACCGAACGGAGTCTGAAAAACCTGCGGGCCGTTCTGGAGGCGGCTGGCTGCGCGATGAATGATGTCGTCGAAGTTTCGGTTTTCTTGAAGGATATGAACGATTTTGCCGCGATGAACCGGGTCTATGAGCGATTTTTCGAAGCGCCTTATCCCGCAAGGGCGGCCATGGAAGTGGCCAGGCTTCCGTTGGATGTGCTGGTGGAGATCAAGGCCACCGCATCTGTGGGCCGATAAGGCCGCGTTATCCACCCGAATATTCCGGCCCGACGTTTCATTCTTCATTTTCGTAGGGCTTCCCTGCCGAAGCGGCCCGAAGCTTGGACTCTGGGGTTTTTGTCGGCGAGGTGGAAGTCAAAAACTATATATATAGGGCCTTTGAGCCTTGCAATCCGCGGTCCGATGGGGGCAGAATGGGAATTCATAATAATTGGGGGGGGTATGTCAGTTGTTTTGAAGAGAAATTTCACATTCGAGCAGCCGCTGTGTGAGGAGATATTCAGACGCAAGTATATGCTGCATGGCGAGGAATCGGTGGAAGAGGTGTTCAGAGGCGTGGCCAAGGAAATCGCCTCAATGGAAGCTGAGTCGTCACGGGCCGAAATAGAGGAGATCTTCTATCGGGAAATCCACTCGGGACGTCTTATTCCGGCGGGGCGTATTCTGGCAAATGCCCGCCCCGACAGCCCCATGAAAAATTACAACAACTGCTTCACCATTGATGTCGAGGATTCCTTGGAAGCCATATACGATTCTTTGAAAGAGGATGCTGTAATCAGTAAGATGGGCGGGGGAGTTGGATTCGATATCTCCAAGCTCCGGCCCAAGGGCTATTCTCTCTCACGCGGAGGCGAGTCTTCCGGCGTAGTCAGCTTCCTGAGAATATTCGATCAGAGCGCGAAAACAATCATGACGGGGGGGCAGCGCAGAAGCGCGCACATTGCCCTGTTGGATATTTCTCACCCCGATATAGAGGAATTTATTGAAGTGAAACGGGGTGATGCGAATAAGGAGCTCACTCAGTTCAATATCTCGGTGAAAATCACGGATGAATTCATGAGGGCCGTGGAGCATGACGAGGAGTTCAAACTACACTTCGGCGGCAGGGTGTATAAAACCGTGCGCGCGAGAGAGCTTTACGACAAGTTGGCGCGGCATGCTTTTCTACACAACGAGCCTGGAATTTTCAATGCCGATACCGTTGAGAGATACAACAACGGTTATTGGGCCTTCGCGATGGACAGGGTGAATCCCTGCGGGGAGCTTGTGATGCCTTCCTATTCCCTGTGCTGCCTGGCCGCGATGAAGCTCTCGGAGTTTGTAAACGAGCCCTTCAGTCCCGATGCGAGTTTTGACTATGAGGCCTTTGCCAAATCAGTGAAAGTTGGCATACGTTTTCTGGACAATGTGCTCGACGCAACGGCATATCCCCTCGATAGAATTGAGACATTCTCCAAGCGGTGGAGACGAATCGGACTGGGTTTCACAGCTTTGGGAACGGCGTTGACCATGCTGGGCATCACTTATGGATCCGAGGAATCGATTGAATTCGCGTCGGAAATGTCGGCTGTGCTGCGGAATGCCAGCTACCGCGCCTCGGCCAATCTGGCCGCCGAAAAAGGGGCCTTCCCCGCCTTCGACGCGCCTTCCATCCTGGCCGCTAATTTCGTCCGGAGTCTGCCCGAGGATGTCAGAGCTCTAATCGGCAGGCAGGGGCTGCGAAACATACAGATGAACACCGTTGCTCCCACTGGTACAACAAGCCTCTCGGTGGGACAAAATTGCTCCAGCGGAATCGAGCCCGCCTTCGCGCTTCAGTACGAGCGCAACATTCGGGTAGGCAGGGGCGATGAAATTACAACCGAGACAGTATATGACGCGGCCTGGCTGGCCTGGAGGGAGAAAAAAGGCTGCGATCAGGCCGCTCCTCCCTGGATGGTAACCGCGGCGGACATAAACCCATACCGCTCGATAGATCTTCAGGCCGCCATACAGCGGAACATTGATCACTCGATTTCCAAAACCCTGAATCTTCCTCCCGGCACCACCTTCGATCAGTACAAGAACCTCTTCTTCCATGCCTACAAAAAGGGACTCAAGGGTTTCACCACTTTCAATCCCGAGGGCAGTATGAAGGGCGTTTTGGAGCATTCGAACAGGAGCGCCGAAGGGTTCATATCCCGCAATTCCGCGCCCGCTCGCCCCCGTGAGCTGCCCTGTGAAATACACCGAGTGAAAGTGGGGAATAAGCGCTACATCGTGATAACTGGAAATCTCAATGGCAGTCCCTATGAGATATTCTGGATTGATGTGCCAGGCGATGAGGAAGTTCGCATCAATGGATACACAAGGGGCGTGGTGCGCAAGATGAAAAAAGGGCGATACGATCTGCTTATGGGAGATAAGAATTCCGGCCGGATTCTTGAGAACTTCACGAGAGTGTATGATACCCCCAACGCATCGCTTGCCAGGTTCATCTCGATGGCCCTTCGCCACGGCACCCCGCTGCAGTTCATCATAAGGCAGCTGCAAAAGGACACCCATTTCACCGATTTTGAGAGAGTTGTAGGGCGGGTACTTAAAAAGTATATCCGTGATGGGGAGGAGATGATCACTGGCGACTGGCGCTGCCCCAAATGCGCAACCGGACTTATTTTCCGTGAAGGCTGCGCCACTTGCCCGGCCTGTGGGTGGAGCAAGTGCAAGTAGCGAGCTCTTTTGAGGATATCTGCGGGAAGAACTCATGAGATTGGGAGTGTCAGGCCCGTGGATGGAGCCGGCAAGTCGGACTTGCGGAGACAGCCACGCCGGTCTTATCCGCGTCAGGGGCCTCGTGGATGGCGGGGCGGCTTATGATTCCCGCAGTACCGCGGCCTTGAAGACATCGCCACGCTCGAATTCGTGGCGAAACATACCAAAACTGGCGGCGCCGGGCGAAAGAATAATCGCGTCGCCGCTTTCAGCTCCCCTCTGTGCCGCCGCGACGGCCGCGGCCATGCTGTGTTTGGCATCTTCGATTTCCAAACCCATGGCACGTAGGCGAGGAAGCCAGATATCGGTTGCGCTTCCGGCCAACATGATGATGCGCTTCGCCCTTTTCGCGAATTTGTCGAAGGGTGAGAAGTCCAGTTCCTTGTCCGCGCCGCCGGCAATCAATATCACCGGACGATCCATTGCCAGAACCGCGGCCGCCGTGGCGTCCGGTATAGTGGAGGCCGTGTCATCGTAGTAGCGTATTCCATCACGATCTAAAAAAAATTCCATGCGATAGGGTATTCCCGCGAAGTCCGCCGAGGCTCTCAAAATCTCCCGGGAATCCAAACCCCATAGTCGCGCCATTGTACCCGCGAACAGAAGATTCAGGCGAAAGGCCTCGCCTGGCACCCGAAGTTTCCTGGCCAGCAATGGTTCCCGCTCCATTCCGTCGCTGAAGTATCCCACCTGCCCGCCGCCTATAAACGAGCCCTTGAAAACTCTCTCCCGCGGTTCTCTCCTGTTTATCAGAAATGATTCTGCCCTTGAAGCCTTACTCCATTTCCGCCCATATCCGTCATCCGGAAAAACCGAGAAATCATCCCCGCCTTGAAGCTCGAATACCGCGATTTTATCGGCCTCGTAGTCGGCGAAAGTTTCATAGCGATTTTGATGATCGCGCATTAGGTTGGTTATTCCCGCTATTTTGGGCCGCAGGAAGCCCCGTCCTCGAAGATCCGCCAACTGCCAGGATGAAAGCTCCAGAATCACCGGGTCGCCTGGCCTTAGAAGATGGGCGAATGCGAGGGGACTAACAGTGATGTTCCCTCCGAGCCTCGCCCCTGGATGGCGGAGTTTGAGGAAGTGCAAAAGCGCTGATGCCGCGGTCGACTTTCCCTTACTGCCGGTTAACGCGAAAACTGGTGATTCGCAGCGCCTTAGAAACAGCGAGAGATCGGTCTCGACATTGTCCCTGCCCGCAAGCCAGGGCGACGAGAGGGGCACCGCGGGGTTTTTAACTATGATGTCGGCCCAGTCGAAATCCTCCAGGCGATGCTCGCCAAGAACATATTGGACATTCAGGTTCGAAAGCGCTTCCATTGAGGATCGGATGGCCCTCTCCGGATTCAAGTCAGTGCATCGAACCTCGGCCCCCATGTGGACAAGATAGCGTACGGTTTCGATGCCGCCTCCATGAAAACCCAGCCCCATCACCAGTGCGCGAGTCCCACTTAGGCTCATTTCTTCCATAATTTTCGACTCACTATATGAGGCGCGTCTTCTGTTTGGCAAGCGTGGCGATCTTGAGTTAGGATACGATGCCAGGAGGTTTTGAAATGGTAGAGTGGTGGCAGCGGATGCCTCAGCGGATCAGCCCAGTGATTTTCTCGATAGGTTCCTTCGATGTGCGATACTACGCACTGATGTACATAGTGGCCTTTCTGCTTGTCTATTGGCTGGCAAGCTGGCGACTCAGGCGAGAGCCTCGTTTCAAGATAAGCTCCGGGCAGCTTCAGGAAATCATGATCGCCATGATGTTAGGCTTGCTGATTGGAGCGAGACTCGGATACGTGCTTTTCTACAATCTCAGCTATTACATCCAGCACCCGCTGGAAATTGTTTTGCCCTTCACATTCCAGGGTGGAATTCAGTTTATTGGTTTTGCCGGCATGTCCTATCATGGCGGTGTGATAGGGATTGTGACAGCCGTCATCATTGTACTTCGCAGGCGGCAGCTTGATTTTTTTCTGGTCGGCGATTTTATTGTGCCTTGCATTCCGCTTGCCTACACCTTTGGCAGACTTGGGAATTTTATCAATGGCGAGCTATATGGCCGCGAAACCGACATGGCGATTGGAATGTACTTCCCGAACGCGCCGGGCGCGGCGCTGCGACATCCCTCCCAACTATATGAGGGCCTGTTCGAAGGGTTGGTTCTTTTCTGTATACTCTGGCCGTTGAGAAACCGTTTAGGCGTCAAGGGAGCCAGTGTCTCTCTATATCTTGCCGGTTACGGGATGGTTAGATTTCTCATAGAGTACGTGCGAGAGCCGGATGCCAATTTAGGGCTGATATTTCTTGGACTTTCGATGGGACAACTGCTCTCTCTGGCCATGATTGTGGCGGCGGCGGTTCTATATGCGTTCCTACTCCGGCGTGAGAGAGCTGGCGGATAGGAGCGCTTCCGCCTCCTTGAGGACGTTTTCCGCGGTGAAACCTAGTTTTTCGTCCAGCACGCTGGCCGGCGCGGAGTATCCAAAGCTCTCTAGTCCGAATACCTTGCCGCCGGGACCGGTTAGTCCTTCCAGGGTGATGGGCAGTCCGGCGCTGAGCCCGAGTTTGGGGACTCCGGCGGGAAGGACGGTTTCCTGGTAGGATGGATCCTGGCCGCGGAACAAACCCTCGGAGGGAATTGAAACCACGCGAACCTTTCTGCCCCTGGCTCGTAATAGTGCCGCCGCCGCCGCCATGGTGGAGACTTCCGAGCCTGACGCTAGAAGGATGATATCCGGCCTGTCGGGGCAGTCTTCCACTATGTAGCCCCCAAACTCCGCTTTTAGGGCGTCCTGGTAGCGATTCTGAGCCGCCGATGGCAGATCGGCTATGTTTTGGCGGCTCAGTATAAGGGCCGTCGGCGTGTGACGGTTTTCGAGAGCGAGCTTCCATGCAACGGTGGTTTCGGCTCCATCGGCGGGACGCAGGGCCAGCAGGGAAGGTTTGCCGGAGTGGTTCTTCAGTTTCTCCAGGAGTCGAATCTGCGCCTCGTGTTCCACCGGTTGATGGGTGGGTCCATCCTCTCCGACACGGAACGCGTCGTGGGTCCAGATATAGATGACAGGCAGTTCCATCAAGGCGGCGAGGCGCACGGCCGGCTTCATGTAGTCCGAGAAGACGAAGAAGGTACCCCCGACGGGAATTACGCCGCCGTGCAGCGCGAGGCCGCTCAATATGGCCGCCATGCTCAACTCGGAAACACCGGCTTGAAGGAATGCGCCGCCGAAATCGCCATTGCCAAAGGCCCGCGTGTTTTTTAGAAAACCGTCGGTCTTGTCGGAGTTTGAGAGGTCCGCCGACGAAACTATCATG
>Ga0056110_100045_pt1 | contig 41590 bp, 38 predicted proteins | sample WorMetloBBELIZE1_FD_83873 | JGI IMG/M metagenome (GOLD analysis project Ga0056110, IMG submission 83873) | Marine gutless worms symbiont microbial communities from Max Planck institute for Marine Microbiology, Germany - Olavius longissimus B... ... | reverse complement strand
GAGCGAGCGTAAGTATCTTAATATGGATCTATTAGGAGAATGGGAAAAGGAGAATCAGGCATCATGATTTAGGATTCTCAAGATTGAGGAATATGAATTTGCGAAAGATTCTTGACACTACCACTATCTGTACTCCTACCCGGGTACAGCTTGCGAACCAGAAGGGAGGAATGTACTATTGGGAGAGTTTCCGCCGCACCGGAAACTTGGCGGGGGATGCCCCATGATACGAGATTTGCCGGTTTTTATTCAGGAGGGATGAAGTTGCCTACCTTTGAACAATTGATTTCACCTACCATGGAGGCCCTGAAAAAACTGGGCGACTCCGGCAGTATCGTTGAGATTTATGAGAAGGTTATCGAGCTGGAGGACTTTGACGAGAAGACATTGGCGGAACCTCACAACTCGGAGAAAAGCAGCCGGACGAAGATTGAATACAACCTCGCGTGGGCTCGGACTTATCTGAAAAACGCCGGATATCTTGAAAATTCATCTCGCGGTGTTTGGTCTCTGACGGAAAAAGCCGCGGAAGGAAAGATAGACAGCCAGGAAATCGTCAAAAACATGCGTTCGCTCAGTAGAAGAAAAGCCGCGGCCACGAAGTCTCCCGACGGCCCGGCAGGGTATGTGGATTCCTCACCAGAGGAAATTCCAACTTGGCGGGAGGAGTTTCACCGCATTCTCACTGAGGAAATGAGGCCTGATGCCTTCGAGAGGCTGATTCAACGGGTACTGCGTGAGTCCGGTTTTGTTCAGGTGGAAATCACAGGTAAAACCGGTGATGGCGGTATTGACGGAAAGGGCATCGCCCGCATCAACGACTGGTTGAGCTTTCACATTGTCTTTCAGTGCAAGAAGTACAGGGGCTCCGTTGGCGCATCGGAAATCAGAAACTTCAGAGGCGCTATCGTAGGAAGGGCTGACAGAGGTATGTTCATCACCACAGGAAGCTTCACCAGGGCCGCGATTGAAGAAGCCAACCGCGATGGTGCGCCGCCTATTGACTTGGTTGATGGTGAAAAACTGGCCGACAAATTCAAGGAGCTTTCCTTGGGAATCAAGACGGAGATGGTTGAGGATGTGACGCTTGAAGAGAAGTGGTTCTTGAATTTGTAAGACACTGTCAGACGCGCCGGCGCAGGGCTCGCATTGATTTGAGGAATCGGCGCTTCAGGCATCAAGGCTTTGAGGTTTACGGGGAGCTCTCGATGGCCGCTTTTATGTCCGCGAGATCGGATTCGAAGGCCCTGATGACGGATTTTCTTAGCATGGCTCCGAATAAGAGGGCGAGGATTTTGGCGCCCAGGGTTTGGGGAATGGATTGGAATTCCTGGGTGAGGCGACAGCGGCCGGTCATTTCCTTGATGTTCAACTTGGTTATGTAGTGAGCGCCATGACTTTCGGCGTTTACGGTGTAGCTTTTGTTGGGCTCGGCCGCGGTAATCCACATGATTTCCGTTGCGGTCTTGCCGAAGAGGGTTCTGGTTTCCTTCCATTTCAAACCCACCAAGCCTTCCCCGGGTTGGTTGAGTAGTTCAATTTTTTCGATCCCCCGGATCATGCCCTGCCATGCGTTGATATCGGTGATGGAGTTCCATATCTTCTGGGGGCTGGCTTGAATGTCGATTGCAACCTGTGTTTTCATATGTCTATTCCCGGAAGCAGTGTAACCTGAGAGTAAGAAGCTGTCTAGTCGGCGGCCAATTAAAATTCCACGGGATGGGAGCATCAGGCCCGTGAACGCGGCAGACTGAGGCGCCGGATTAGCGGGCGGGCGAAGTGTCGCGGGCTCATGGTGGGAAAGTTCTCAGGTGATGTCGGGGGGGGAAGCCTCCTGATGGCGGCCGCCGGGTGGTGGACTCGGCTGTTCGCGGGGGATGCGAAGGTAAACCAGGGTTTCAGTCGACCGGCTTGGTGGAGTAATATTGGAGCTCATTGTTGTTGCGAGGTATTTATGATTGTTGCTGTAGCTAGGGAGAGCTTGGATGACAGAAGCGCGCTGATTCCGGAAGCCGTGAGAAAACTTGTGCTAATTCCGGGCGTTGAGGTGCATGTCGAGACGAATTTATCGGCACACTGGACGGATGCGGAGTATCAGGCGGCGGGAGCCGGGATAGTGAAAGATCGCGGGGACTTATTCGGACGGGCCGATGTGATTCTTCGGATAAATCCGTCTGATGCGGAGGAGATTGGGTACGCCAGGAGAGGTGCTCTGCATATCAGCCTCCTGGACCCTTATAACAACCGGAAGCTGGTGGAGGCATACGCGGAGGCCGGTGTGGATGTCTTGAGTTTGGAAATGATTCCACGAACCAGCCTGGCACAGAAGATGGATGTGCTAAGCTCGCAGGCGTCGCTGGCCGGGTATGTTGCCGTGATAAAGGCGGCCGAACGACTGGCCCGGGTTTTTCCCATGATGATGACACCGGCCGGGACAATAACGCCCGCGAAGGTGTTTGTGATTGGGGCGGGTGTGGCCGGTTTACAGGCCATTGCCACGGCAAAGAGGCTGGGAGCCCGGGTTGAGGCTTTTGATACGAGGCAGGTTGTGGAGGAACAGGTGCAGTCGCTGGGCGCCAAATTTCTGAAGGTGGACTTGGGGGAGACCGGACAAACCAGGGATGGCTATGCCAGGGCTCTTAGCCCGGAGCAGACTGCCAAACAGCGGGAGGCTATGACCAGGGCGATTGTCGACGCGGATGTCACTGTTACGACGGCGAAGCTCTTTGGACGCAGGGCCCCTATTCTGATTACATCCAAGATGTTGAAGCTGCTTAGGCCGGATTCGATTATTGTGGACCTTGCTGCCGGCTCGGGAGGCAATGTCGAGGGTGTCGTGGTGGATAAGGAAATTGTAGTGAACGGGGTGCGGATAATCGGCATCGACAACCTGCCTGGCGAGGTCGCGGTGCATGCGAGTCAGATGTTCGCCAGCAACATGGTGAATCTGCTTGGGCACATCTACGACGCGGATAAGGGCATTTTGAAGCTGGATGAGGACAGCGGTGCCGATGAAATTGCTCTTGGTTGTCTCATTGTTCGCGGAGGCACCGTGGTTCATGAGGGCATTAGAACTCACTATGAAGGAGAATAGATATGGGAGTTATGCTGCTTTTCGTTCTGGTTCTGGCTACCTTTTTAGGTTTTGAACTTATCGCGAAAGTTCCAAGTCAATTACATACGCCGTTGATGTCCGGCTCGAATGCGATAAGCGGAATTACAATTGTAGGAGCGCTGATCAGTTTGCTTGGCACCTGGAGTGTCGCGGATGATGTTATTCGTACCGCGCTTGGAACGCTCGCGGTCATGTTCGCCACGATTAACGTGGTTGGAGGTTACCTTGTTACCGACCGGATGCTTGGAATGTTTACCGGGAGAAAGAGGTAGTTATGCCCGATTCACTGATAAATCTTCTCTACATTGTCGCGGCGATGCTCTTCGTCTTCGGACTTAAGATGCTAAGTCGGGCGAGTACTGCCCGGAGGGGTAACAGCATCTCCGCGATTGGCATGCTGCTGGCGATTGTGACGGCCCTGGTTTCAGATAATTTGATTCACTGGCCTTGGATAGTGCTTGGTTTGGCGCTTGGTTCAATCATTGGGGCGCTCGCGGCGCGGCTGGTGGCGATGACTTCAATGCCGGAGATGGTGGCGCTCTTCAATGGCTTTGGGGGTATAGCGAGTCTGCTCGTGGGCTGGGTGGAGTTTCAGCGCCTCTATAGCGATGGAACGCTGGTGAGCGCCCCATGGAGTGATTTGTTGATTATCGGCATGACGGTTTTGATAGGCGGGGTAACTTTTACGGGCTCTGTCATTGCCTGGGGGAAGTTGTCGGAGAAATTGAATTCGAAGCCGGTACTCTATAGAGGGCAGCGGGTGGTGAATGGTTTGGTGGTGATTCTGACGCTGGCGGCGATTTTATTGGTTTCCATTGGACGGCCGCTGATTGCTTCGGGCAAGTGGTTGGACTTTCTCAGCGTTTACTCGGTCCTGATCACTCTTGGAATACTTAGCTTTGTTCTTGGCGTTATTGTGGTGATTCCGATCGGCGGTGGCGATATGCCGGTTGTGATTTCGCTGCTCAATTCATACAGCGGCATGGCTGCCTGCGCGGCGGGTTTTGTCATCAGGAACAATGTTCTGATTGTGTCGGGAGCGCTTGTCGGGTCGAGCGGCATCATACTTACGAATATAATGTGCAAGGCGATGAACAGATCGCTCGCGAATGTGCTGTTCAGCGGGTTTGGATCGGGAGGGGGAACAAAATCAGTCGCCGGCCACATTGGAGAGGCGAAGCCTATTTCGGTGGAGGATGCCTATCCAATCCTGGAAGCGGCTCGGAATGTTCTCATTGTACCCGGCTACGGTATGGCGGTTGCCCAGGCGCAGCACGTGGTGCGGGAGCTGTCTTCCATCCTACAGGGTAACGGGGCGGAGGTGAATTTTGGAATACACCCTGTCGCTGGGCGCATGCCGGGGCATATGAATGTGCTGCTTGCCGAGGCGAGTGTGCCTTACGATCAACTTCGCGAGATGGATGATGTGAATACCGGCATGGAGCTTGTCGATGTGGCGCTTGTTATCGGGGCGAACGATGTGGTGAATCCTGCCGCCCGCAGCGATGAGAATTCACCACTCTATGGCATGCCTGTGGTGAACGTGGATAAGGCGCGGACGGTGATTGTGTTCAAGCGCTCGCTGAACCCCGGCTTTGCGGGTGTCGACAACCCACTCTTCTTCGGCGAGAACACGCGCATGCTTTTCGGAGATGCCAAGTCTTCCATTCAATCGCTGGCGGCCGAGTTCAAGGACTAAATTTCATGGGCGCGGGCCGGTCAAGCCCTCCAGGTTCACTGGAGTGGGCCTTATGATGAGAGTCCGGCGGCGCGTGCCGGCGATTCCCCGGAAGGAAAACCAATCCGTGCTGGATGTAAGAAGCTCCCAAAGAAACGGGTGGAGAAACGATTGAAAGGACACCTGCTTCATGGCGGGAGCCTGAGCCCGCGTTTCTTGAGCCGGCGACATCGCCAATGGAATCAGATGTTCCGTGGTGGCCGGGCGGGGGGACCGCGACTATATTCTGTCCGTGCGCCCGCCAATGGAATTGATTATTCTGTTGAGAGTGGGGCTCGGCCGCATTGCGGCACTGAGGCTCTTTGGATCTGGCATGTAGTAGCCTCCCAGGTCAACGGGTTTGCCCTGAACCTCTGTGAGTTCTCCGGTTATTTCTCGTTCGTTTTCGAGCAGGTCGCGGGCGGGATTGAGGAATTTCGCTCCTAGTTCGGTGTTTTCGTCCTGCTTCGCGAGAGCCTGCGACCAGTAGAAGGCCAGGTAATAGGCGCTGCCTCGGTTATCGAGTTCGCCGCATTTTCGCGAGGGAGACTTCCGGTTTTCCAGGAGCCTGCCGATGGCGATGTCGAGAGTTCTGGCCAGTATCTCAGCCTCAGGATTGCCTGATGTGTCGGCCAAGTGCTGGAGAGAGGCGGCAAGCGCGAGGTATTCGCCGCATGAATCCCAACGCAGATGGTTTTCGCTCTGAAATTGCTGAACATGCTTCGGCGCGGAGCCGCCGGCCCCGGTTTCGAACATTCCGCCCCCATTCATCAGTGGCACTATCGACTGCATTTTGGCGCTTGTACCTAATTCGAGGATGGGGAATAGATCGGTAAGATAGTCGCGCAGTACGTTTCCGGTGGCTGATATGGTATCCTTTCCCGTGGCGACACGCTCCAAGGTTATCTGACAGGCCTCAGCGGGTCCGGCGATCTTGATATCGAGCCCCCTCTCACCATGGATATAACTATTTACCTTGGCTATCAACTGCGCGTCATGGGGTCTCTTTCGATCCAACCAGAAAATCGTTGGAGTTTTTGTTCTCCCGGCTCTGGAAACCGCGAGGTTCACCCAATTTCTGACAGCCGCGTCCTTTGTTTGGCACATCCGAAAAATGTCGCCCTCCTCGACTTTCTGTTCGAGGAAGCCTATTCCGTCCGCATCGACGGCTCGGATGATGCCCGCGGCGGGAGCGATGAAGGTTTTATCGTGCGATCCATATTCCTCGGCCCTTTGAGCCATCAGGCCAATATTGGATACGCTTCCCATGGCGGCTGGATTGAAGGCGCCGTTCTTACGGCAGAAATCGATGACACACTGGTATATGGAGGCATAGCTTCTATCGGGTATCAGCGCCTTGCCATCACAGAGTTCGCCATTCCTGGCGTACATTTTCCCCGAGGCGCGGATTAACGCCGGCATGGAGGCGTCTATAATCACATCGTTTGGCACGTGAAGATTTGTTATTCCCTTTTCGGGATTCACCATTGCCAGTGGAGGGCGATTTCTGTAGGAAGCTTCGATATCGGCCAGAATCAGCCTTCTTCGTTTAGCCTCCAGACTGGCAATTTTATTCTCGATTTGACTCAGTCCATCTTCAGGGCGCACACCGAGTTCCTCAAGGGTGTCCCGGTGTTTTTCGAAGAGGGATCTGAAATAAACCGATACCGCGTGACCGAATATCACGGGATCGGAAATTTTCATCATGGTGGCTTTCAGATGCAGAGAGAGTAGTAGACCCTTTGACTTCGCATCAGTCATTTCCAACTCGAAGTACTCCCTGAGGGCCCTGCGACTCATCACCGCTGAGTCGACTATCTCACCCCTTTCGATGGCCTCAGGGGGACGGAGGCGGATTAACTGACCCTTGTCGGGGACGAAGTCGATATGGAAGACTGTTTCATGTACCGCTGTGATGGATTTCTCGCTACCGTAGAAGTCTCCGTGAGACATGCTGGACACATGGGTTTCTGATGTGGGAGACCAGGGGCCCATTGGATGAGGATGCTGCCTGGCATAGCGCTTGACGGCGGGTGGGGGACGTCTATCGGAGTTTCCCTCTCGGAGAACCGGGTTCACGGCGCTGCCTTTGATTTTGTCATATCTCGCTTGAATCGACTTCTCTTTCTCATCCCTGGGATTTTCAATGTACGATGGTACAGGGTAATTCTTTTCTTGGAGTTCCTTTATCGCCCCTCGGATTTGGGGTACTGAGGCGCTGATGTTGGGCAGCTTGATTATGTTGGCCTCGGGTTTGTTGACCAGTTTCGCGAGGTCGGCCAGCGCGTCGTGAACTCTCTGTCCTTCACTGAGGTATTCGGGGAAGGCGGCCAGAATTCTTGCGGCGAGGGATATGTCTCTTGTCTCGATATCTATTCCGGCGGCATGACTGAAGGCCTGTATAATCGGAAGCAGGGCATGGCTTGCAAGCATGGGAGCCTCGTCAGTTAACGTGTATATGATTGTTTGCTTCACTGTGGTAGTTTAAAATAACCGCGACGCTTTCGCAATCAAGAGGTGATGGAACTCAGCCAGAATCTGAAATTGCCGGCCATACCCCTTTTGACGGAGAAGGATGCCGCCGCCGTGCTCGCCTATGACGCGTTCACGGCAAGCTGACTACCTTGGAACGATGGCGACCGGAAACGGAGATTTCTGCGCCGACTGTCCGGCTCGCATGGATGCTTATCGGAGGACAATGATGTACGAGGCGTTTCTGACAAGAATCGCGACTTATGGGATTATTCCGGTTCTTACTCTGGAAGAGGCCCGGAGCGCCGGCGAGCTTGCGGGAGCGCTCATCGACGGAGGGCTTCCTGTTGCCGAAGTGACTTTTCGTTCTTCCGAGGCGCTTGCGGCCATCAGGACAATGTCGAAACGGGAAGACTTTCTCGTGGGCGCCGGTACCGTGCGGACACTCGATCAGGCCAGGGCGGCCCGAGACTCAGGCGCCAGTTACCTGGTGAGTCCCGGATTCAACGGGGCTGTGGTGGATTGGGCCATAGAGCAGCGGATTCCCATTCTCCCCGGCGTGGACTCAACTCTCGGCATTGAGTTGGCCGTCGCGAAGGGGCTTAACGCCCTCAAATTCTTCCCCGCCGTGGCATCCGGCGGTCCAGCGAAGCTCAATGCTCTACATGGCCCGTATGACGAAGTCCGCTTCGTGCCCACCGGTGGTATCAATGCCGACAATCTGGCTCAGTGGCTGGCCCACCCAGCGGTAATCGCATGTGGCGGAACTTGGTTGGCGGGCGCGGAGCTCCTGAAAAACAGGAAATGGAGAGAGGTGGAGCGCCTTGTAAAAGAGGCCCTCGCCATTGTCAGACAGCACGCCGGTCTTCATCGTATTCCCGGCGCTGTGAACCGATTAGGCGGCTGATTAGAGCAGTTCGTGAATTTCCTCCAAGCAGACCCTGGAGGACATATCCAGACTCAGTGGCGTGACAGCCACCTCCTTCATATGGTGAAGAGCGGTCAAATCATCGCATGGCTGCCCGGATTTACCGGGGCGGGGACCTCTCCGGCCAATGGTTTCACCCACCGGCGTATCGAACCTTGCATCAGGTACAAATCCCCACCAACCAGGTTCGCGAGATTGCCTGCATACCCGCCAGGGAGTAGTTCTGTCGACAGAATCCGGTATGTCCACTTTGATGATGTCCACATCCTCGGGCCAGATGGTAACCAGTAATTGCCTGACCGCGCGCTCCAGCGCATCCTTGGCTCCACTCCAATCCACATCTCCATGGGTGTAATGGAATTCATAAGGCACCTCGAAGGAAACCGCCATCGCTCGTATGCCCCAAATCGCGGCCTGTATCGCCGCCCCGACAGTTCCTGAGGCGCTGACATTGGTGCCCAGATTCTCGCCGTAATTGATTCCCGATACCAGCATGTCCGGCCATCGCTCGGTGCAAAGACATTGGAGGGCGTGGCGAACCGTGGTTGCGGGCGAGGCATCGAGACACCAAGCCGCGAGGTTCGTGCCCGTGACATTGAGAGCGCGTGGCTCGAAGATGGCTTCCGGAGGGCCCTGGAGCGCACGCCCGGACGCCGTTTGCTGAAACTTGGGCGCCGCCACAAGAATATCAGCGGTAGACAGCAGCGCTTCCGCGGCAGCCTCCAGTCCGGGTGAATCAATCCCGTCATCGTTTGCAAGTAGTATCAGCGGTTTTCCTGCCATGGATGAAACATAGCGATAATTGCCGTGATATGAAAGTCCACCTTGAGAGTGGGCCTGTGTTCATCGTCGTTGGGCGCCAGATTCCAAGCACCCTTGAGCCTGGAAGCGCTTAGTCATTTCCGCCGCAGGTTGATTCTTCACGCTTCGATTACATGTTAAGCTGATCCTGGAGATTGTGTATTCTTGAGAGAGGGGAAACATGCTGCAGTCGTTAGAGCATATCAAAGGAACGGTTGGCTTCATCGGAGGACGTTTTCTTCCATTTCATCGTGGACACATCTTCGCGATTATCGAGGCGAGTAATCATGTGGAGAATCTTTACGTAGTCGTTAACTCCAGTAATGAGGATGATCGGGTTTGTAAGGTGGACGGCATACGGCCTATGCCGGCAGAGGTAAGACTGAGCTGGATCGGCGAGTGTCTGAGCCAACTTGAGAATATACGGATACTTCATATCAATGTGGAGAATTGGGGAAAATCGAATAACTGGGATGATGGCACGAGAGCTGTGAAGAAGGCCATAGGGAAAACCATTACCCATGTATTTAGCTCGGAACACGAATATGATGAACTCTTCGATAAGCATTACCCTGAAGCCGAGCACATTGTTATCGATGTTCGGAGGGACGCCGTCGCGGCGCATTCAGCCGCCGCAATCCGGCGAAATCTCTATGACTACTGGTGGCTGCTGCCTAAGACAGTGCAGTCATTCTTTGTCAAGCGGATAGCCCTGGTGGGCACGGAAAGCGTGGGTAAAACCACACTCACGGAGAAACTCAGCAAATTCTACAACACTCCCTATGTTCGAGAGGTTGGCAGGGATTATTCTTACCGATACAGCAATCAACTAATCGAAGAGCATTTCGATCAACTGGCAATGGAACACTTCCTGTTGACCGAGAAGTTGACCCTGAATTGCAACAAAATTCTGCTGATTGATAGTGAGGCGATTGTAACGCAGTACTACTTGGAGATGTACTTTGGAAGGCGTAGCAGCCTGATCGATCAGATTGTCAGGCGACAGAAATTCGATCTCTGGCTATATCTGGAACCCGATTTGGAGTGGGTTGACGACGGTCTGCGTTTCGCCGGCGCCAAGGAAACAAGAAAGAGAAACAATGCGCATCTTAAGGCAATGCTCGCGGAGTATGGGATTAGTTATCGAGTTATCAGTGGCGACTACAATGAGCGTTTTGTTGAAGCGAAGGAAGCAATAGATGGACTGTTCGAATCGAACAACCCCTAGAGAGATAGGTGGTGGCAGGTGTCCATGCCATGTCCGACGGCTGGAGGTTCGCGCATTTGTGTTGCATTAACTTGTCTAAACGGCCTTAGATATCTATATTGTAACAGGTTCATTGAACTAAGGGGGATATCGTGCCAGATTGGAAGAAGATTGAGACCAATATCGTAAAGGGAATCAAGGATGGAGCGAGCGTCGTTGCGAAAAAGGCAGGCGAAGTGTCCGCCGAGGGGCAGAGGAAGTTGGACGTGTACAGCTTGAAGCGGAAGATTCGTGGTCAGATGACCACCCTTGGCGAGGAAGTTTACAAAATCGAGAAAAAAACCCCGGGAACAGTAGCCGATGAGACAATTCAGAAGATTGTGAAGAAACTCGACTCCGCTCGCAGGGAGCTCAAAAAACTCGAGAAATCGAAATAACTGGGCTAGGTTGCGGCTTTCCGCTTTCTGATGTAACTAACCTCCCTATCGAACATCCCGTATACCAGCCTGGGAAAAAGTCTGTAGACAAACCAACCCATCCTACCCGTCGTCCCTGGGATGATGAGGAATTTTTTCTTTCCGAGGGCTTTTAAGAGCGCTTTCGCGACGGTTTGTGGGCTCATTACGGCGGCGTTTCTACTGATTCTCCGAGTTTCATCCGGTTTCGTTTCGTTTTCGGCGGCGAGTTGAGGGGTGTCGGTATCCTGGGGACAGAGCACTTTCACGTCGATGCCCTCCGGTTTGAGTTCATTGCGCAGGCACTGTGAGAGGCCGACGAGGGCGAATTTAGAAGCCGCGTATGCGCTATATCCGTAGGTGCCTACAAGCCCGGCGAGCGACGATACGATTATAATAGTGGCTCCCCCTTTTTTGTTTTTCATCCGTGGAACCACGGCGCTGAGCACATTCCAGGCTCCACCGACATTCACATCCATGGTCCGCTGAAAAATTTCTTGGGATATTTTTTCGAAGTGGTCGGGATGGGCGATTCCAGCCCCTATGTAGCATAAATCCGGGGTTCCGATTTCATCAATGAGGGGGGGTATAATCCTATCAACCTCGTCCGCGTCGGAAACATCCAACGATAGGATGTGAATCCGCGCCCGGAGCGAATTCCGCGTTGTTATCCGCTCAAGTTCCGCCTTCGCCTTGGATAATAGCTCTTCTCTGCGTGCGACAAGGATTACCGAGGCGCCGTTTTTCACCAGCTCGGTTGCCACGGCGAGCCCTATGCCGCTGGATCCGCCAGTAAGCAAGGCCAATTGTACCTCCATCGCCATTCCCCGCCCCATTATATCACAACGGAGGCCGCTGTGTTTTTGAATTCCATACCAGTTTCGGCTGTTGACTTCTCCGATATTCTTTTCCAGTGTATATTTGCCTGGATGTACAGAAGACGTTCCGATGGCGTTCATCTTGGGAATATTCCGGCGCATACCAGGCTCGTGCCCTACATAATGCCGTCGCGTGTTGGCGGAACTATTTTTTCGGAGCAGGAAGTCGATATCACCGACACCCTGACTTTTCTGCGTAAGTTCAACAGGCGGCAGGTGTCGGAGAACAAAACCAAGATTACTTTTTTTCAGCTTTTTATCACCGCGATTGTGCGAACGATTGCGCTCAAGCCGAAGTTAAACCGTTTTACCATCGGCTACCGCATGTGGCAGCGTAATCACATCGGCATCAATTTTGTCGCGAAAAAACAACTGACTGAAAATGCGGAGGAGATATGGGTTCTTGGGGACTATTCGCCATTTTCAACTCTTGAGAATACGGCTGATACGTTTAAGGAACGCCTGAGGAAGGCAACCAGAGGCGCTGGAAATGATAGTGAAAACCTGAATGTGCTCCTATTGAAATTCCCACGCCTTGTTATTCGACTTCTGTTTTGGTTGATCAGGAAGGTTGATTCGTGGAACATGATGCCTCGGTTCCTGATAAAAGGCTCGCCGTTCCATGGTTCTGTTTGTATCACGAACGTTGGAAGTGTAGGTGTGGAGGCGCCATATCATCACCTCTATGACTTTGGCACCTGCGGAATTTTTGTTTCGCTTGGGATTGTTAGACGGGAGTGGAGGCCCGATTCGAGGGGGAAGATGAGACAGAGAGATGTCGTAAAGGTTGTGTATGCCTTCGATGATAGAATCTGTGACGGTATATACAGTGGACGGGCTATAATTCTATTAAGGGATTTAGTCGAGAAGCCCGAAGCACTTCTGAAACCGCCCACGCTGAGTAAGGCCGATTTGCAAGCCCTGTCGCTGAAGGATTATCCGCCGGAACCAGCCGATTCCCAGAGGTAAGTTGGAGAGTCGTGAGGGAAGTTTGAGTTGTGATAAAATGGCTGCGGGAATCGAGCGTACGGTGTTCGCTGACGATGGTGCGCGGTCAATAAAAATGAGTGAGGAAATATGACTTGCTATCTTTTCCCCGGACAGGGCGCCCAGTATCCGGGTATGGGACGCGATCTTTATGAATACAGCAGGGAAGTGAGGCTGCTTTTCGAGGAGGCGTCGGATAACAGCGGCAGAGACTTCGCAAGACTCCTGTTCGAAGGTTCCGAGAAGGAGCTGAAATCCACGGATAACACACAGACTGCCGTTACCCTGGTGAATCTGGCATCGTCGCAGGTTCTCGCGGAGCATGGAATCTTTCCGGATATCTGCGCTGGCTTCAGCTTGGGCGAATTCTCGGCGCTTTACCAAGCGGGAGTCATCGGGCGGGACGATCTGTTTTCGCTGGTACGCATACGAGGTGAGGCAATGGAAAGGGCGAGCCGCGCCTTGGATTCCACCGAGGGTCCGCCGGGCATGATGGCGGTGATTGGGTTGGAAATTGATGATGTCGAGGCCGCCATTGCGGATATCGAGTCCATCTATGTCGCCAACCATAGCGGCCCAACCCAGGTGGTGCTCTCGGGTATCAGCAAGGCCATGTCTATAGCTGAGACGAAGTTAAATGAGGCGGGTGCCATGAGGATTGTGCGTTTGGAGGTATCCGGACCCTTCCATTCTCCGCTGATGGCCGGCGCGAGGGAGGAGTTTTCCGAGCATATGGCGAACATTCGATTTTCCGATCCGACTATCGCGGTTTTTGTCAATGTTACGGGGAAGGTGCTAAAGAGTGGGAAGGACGCGAAGAAGTACTGTCTTGAGCAGTTGATTTCGCCGGTTCAGTGGGTTGCCTCGGAGCGGGGAATCATGGAACTGTCTCCCGAGCGTGTTCTTGAGACCGGTCCGGGGACTGTGCTGAGCGGGCTGTGGAAATCACTGCGGAATGGTTTGAAATGTGTGACCGCGGGCACTCTTACATCGATTAACGAGCTAAGTGCCTAGGTTGTAAGAATACAGGTATGAGCAGACGGGTTGTAATAACCGGTATGGGGACAGTGAATCCACTTGGCGATACGCTTGAAGTTTACTACAGAAATTTGATGTCTGGAAAATCCGGCATGAGAAGATGGACTTCGATTGATCTTTCGAAGGTGGAGTGCAAGATTGGCGGCGACATGGGGGACTATGATGCCATTTCCGTTTTGGCGCGCTTCAAGGACGCCCTGGGTGTCGACCGGTATAAGGCTATAAGGAAGCTTTTTCGGCGCACGACTTTTTCAGCGCGAATTGGGATGCTGACGGCGTTGGATGCCTGGCTGGATGCGGATTTGGAGATTGGGGATGGCGATCCGCATCAAACCAGTGTGTTGGTGGCCGGCCATAATCTCAATTCAAACTATATTTTCGAGTTAATCAAGCAGTTTCTCGATGAACCGGAGTATATAGACGCCATGGCCGGAGTTGAGGCTATTGATTCGAATATACCCGGCATCATTGCGGAGGCACTTGAATTGAAGGGGCCGAGTTTTGCGTTAGGGGGAGCCTGCGCGAGTGGGAATTTGGCCCTCCGCGATGGTTTTCGGGACATTATGAGCGGCGACTGCACGCGTTCGGTGGTTTGCGGACCCCCCTTTGATGTCTCGCCTGCCGATATCCAGGCATCTACGATTATCAACGCGGTGGTGATCAAACCGGAGTATCAGGATAGGCCCGAGGAAGCTTCCAGGCCTTTTGATGTAGATAGGTGCGGTTTTCTGTACTCTCACGGCGCGGCTACACTTATTCTGGAGAACTTGGACAGTGCTCTTGAGAGGGGGGTCCATATCTACGGTGAGGTGCTTGGCGTCAGCGCCGGATCCAATGCGAATCATCTTCCCATGCCCGGCGTGGAAGACCAGGAAAGGGTGATGCTTGAGCTTTTCAGACAAAGCGGTGTGGAGCCTGGCGAGGTGAACTATGTGAACTGTCATGCAACCGGCACCCCGGCCGGCGACTTGCAGGAGATTAGGGCGATAAAAAGTGTTTTTGGCAAGAACGCCAGAAATTTGAGAATAAACGCTCCGAAATCAATGCTTGGACATACTTGCTGGGCCTCTCCTCTCGTGGAAACAGTTGGAGGTCTCTTACAGATGAAATACGGTGAATTACATCCCACAATCAATATCCAAAGTCTCGATCCGGAAATTGATCTGGATGTGGTGCTTGAGCCACGTGATTTTCAGATTGATTTGATGCTGAAGAATTCCTTCGGCTTCGGCGGAATCAATTGCTGTTCGTTAATCAAGCGATATGAGGCCGCGAAGTGAACGCGCTTGTAACTGGCGGATCGCGGGGAATTGGCCGCGCCATCGTGCTGAAGCTGGTGCGTGAGGGTTATAACTGCGCTTTTACCTATGCCGGCAACCGAAAGGCGGCGAATGAGACGCTGAGATTGGCTGGGGAGATTGATCCAAATCTTCAGATTGAGGCTCATCTTATGGATCAGGGATATATGGAGCAGGTGGAAAGGGTTTCCAACAAAATATTGGATTCGTTCGGCAGCATTGAAATTCTTGTTAACAATGCCGCTGTCAACTGTAACAACGCGGTTGCGTTTATGACGGATGAACAGTGGGATGAAGTGATTCGTACCAATCTCTCCGGGCCCTTCTATTTCATCAGGCAGTTCATAATGCACATGGTTGGAAACAGGTTTGGACGTATCATAAATATCTCGTCGTTGGCGGAGGATGGCGCCAGCGGACAGGCAGGTTATGCCGCAAGCAAGGGCGGACTGGTGGCCCTTTCGAAAACCGTGGCTCGAGAATACGGTCTCAAGGGTATCACTTGCAATGTGGTGACTGTCGGGCTTGTGGAAACCGGGTTAACAGACAGTCAGCTTTCGGAGAGGCTTAAGTCTGTTTGGTTGGAATACTGTCCGATAGGAAGGATCGGCGAGGCGGATGAGATAGCGGACGCGGTGCACTACCTTACAACGGAAAAAGCAGGATTCATCAATGGCGAAACCATAAGGGTGACCGGAGGACTCGCCTATGTGCCGTGAAGTGTAGGAAGCGTGAATGAGTATCGGAATAGAAAGCCTGAATATATATGGCTGTAGCATGGCCTTGGATCAGAGAAAATTGGCCGAGGCCAGGGGGAAGGATCCCCGGAGAGTTGTGGAGGATTTTCTGATTGATACCCGGTCGCTTAATCCGTTATGGGAGGATGTGGTGACCATGGGGGCTAACGCAGCCAAACCAATAGTGGAGAACATCAATCCTGAGAGCATCGGTATGCTGATTGTTGGTACTGAGAGTTCGCTTGATTTTGGCAAGCCGATTAGCACTAACATCATAGGCGCGCTTGGTCTGGCGCCCAATATCAGAAACTACGAGACGAAACACGCCTGCTATAGCGGCATTGCGGCCGTGGATGCCGCTGTGAATTGGTTGGCCTCTGGATTTAACGACGGCCGCAAGGCGCTTGTTATTTCGTCCGATTTTTCGCGGGAGCACTTGAAGGCCAAGGAAGAATTTGTGCTGGGTGGAGCCGCCGCCGCGGTGTTGCTGAGCGATACTCCGAGGTTGCTGGAGTTTGAGCCCAGGAGAAAGGGTACCTGGACGACGGATATCTATGATACATTCCGGCCCAGCGCGAGGGCGGAGGTGGGGAACAATGAGGTGAGTCTCTATGCCTATATGGATGCTCTGGAGGGGGCCTGGGAAGACTATGCGCGCAGGGCCGAGGGAGGAAGCGATTTTGACAGGGATCATCAGTGGTTTTGCTATCACACACCATTTCCGGCCATTGCCTTTCAAGCACACCGCACACTGTGCAATATAAACGCCCCACGAAGAAAGGCCGAGGTAATCGAGGATTTTGAAAGGCGGGTTGTCCCAACTCTGCGATTTTCGCGCCGTCTGGGTTCCACTTATGGTTCGAGCAATCTTGTGGGTATAGCGGCCCTGCTTTCCGGTGATTCGGAACTGAGGGGGGGGGATAGGTTGGGGTTTTATGCTTACGGTTCGGGTGCCATAGGTGAATTCTGGAGCGCCAAGCTGTGTAATGGGGCCCAGGCCGAGATGCGGAAAATGAATGTTCAAGGCCGTCTCAATGCTCGAATGAATGCCTCGGTAGAAGAGTATGAGAGAATTGAACTCTCTCGAGGGAAAATTGTGGAGCTGCCTGATTTCAATCCCGACCGCAGTTTCCCTGAGGGTCTGTGGGAATCCACCTACAGGGGGAGGGGACTTCTCACCCTGGAGAAGGTGGTAAATTACGTTAGGACTTATGCGTGGAGTTAGCGCCCGCTTCCCTGGAAACCTTTGTCGTCTCGGGGGCGGGGGTTATAGTGATGGACGATGGCGATGGAGGGAACCGATTGACGCCCAAGCTGCTCGATGCCCTGATCAATGCTGTTGAGGATCATGTCGATAATCCGGAGGTTCGTTTCATACTTCTACGCTCCCGTGGCGCGCATTTTTGTCATGGAATGGATTTGGAAACCTATCTCGCCAATTCGGACAGAAAAGCTTTGGAAAGGGAAGTTGCATCCTATGCGGCGTTGCTTCTATCGCTGAATGACTGCCCAAAGACTACTCTCGCGGTTTTGGAGGGCTCGGTTAAGGCCGGAGGTGTGGGTTTGGCGTCGGCCTGCGATATCGTGATTGCATCTGAAGAAGTTGTTTTTGAATTAAGCGAGGCCTATTGGGGTTTGATACCGGCCAATGTGATACCATATCTCCTTACGCGTCGCATTTCTCCCAAACGGGCCGCTTACTTGGTTCAAACCGCCGCGGCTGTCAAGGCGCGCGATGCCTTGACGCTGGGTTTGATTGAGGAAGTACATCCGAAAATAGAAATGGAAAGAGCCGTTCGAAGAATAGGAAGGAGATTGTCTCGCGTCTCACCCACTGCCACATCGCAGTACAAGGCGTTTGTCGCCGATATCCAGGATTCACCAATGGTTGAACGTGGGAAAATCGCGGTTAGGCGGCTTGTACAGATTGCGTCTAATCCACAGATTCGAGACTCCATTCATGCCTTTTCACGGGGAGATGCGCCGGATTGGTTTAAGAGCTTCAAACCTGCCAGGGCATTGACAGAGTGCGGGGAACGGGGGGAAGCATGAGCGGAGTAATCAGGTTGCGAGTTGACAGCGATGGAATTGCTTGGATCAAGATGAACGATGAGGTCAGCAAAAACACCTTTTCCAAGGGGTTTGTGGAGAATTTTCTCGAAACCATGAATGAATTGGAATCGTTTAAGGACTCTGTGAGGGTGATGGTGTTGCATGGCCTGCACGATGTATTCTGCGCGGGGGCCGACGAAGACACATTGATAGCGCTCACCAAGGGTGGGTTTATAGTAAGGGATATTGCTCTCTCTGAGCGTCTTATAAACCTCGAGTTTCCAGTCATCGCGGCGGTTGAGGGACATGCGATGGGGGGAGGACTGGCCCTGGCCACCTGCTGTGACATTGTTGTTGCCGCCCGCGAGAGCCGTTTTGGCGCGGTTTTCATGTCCATGGGTTTCACGCCTGGAATGGGCATGACCACCTTGCTCTCCGAGTTGGTTGGACCATATGTCGCTTCGGAGATGATGCTTTCGGCCAAGCGCTTCAGAGTGAGCGAATTGGAGCGGATGGGCACGAATATCAATCACATAGTGACGAAGATCAGGGTTCTGCCGGTTGCCAGAGACATTGCCCGGCGGATTGCCGAGAAGAATCCGAAATCCGTTCGACTTCTGAAACATGCCTTGAGTGTAAGGAAGAAGAAGTTGCTTATAGAAGCGCGCACGCAGGAAGATATGATGCATCGAATAAGCTTCAATTATCCTGAAACCCTGGATAGCATAAGGGATGCCTATGCCAAGTAGGAATTGTGATGAAGCCGATTGACTTATCCGGTAAGACGGCGCTGATTACCGGAGGGACTGGAGGCATCGGTTTAGCCAGCGCTCTCTACCTGGGCTCCGCGGGGGCTCAGACGGTTCTGACTTTCAAATGGGGCTCTTCGAAGGAGGGGGAGATTTTGGAAGCTTTTGAGCGCCGCGGCGCCCCCAAACCCATGCTGTTTGAAGCTGACGTCTCGCGGGAAGAGGATACGGTTTCCTTGATGGACAGTTTGAGAGACTCACTTGCCGGTATCGATATCTTCGTCAGCAATGTGGGTTTCGCGCTCAAGGTTGAAACCCTGGATGATTACCGTAAGAAGTCGCTATACAAAACTTTTGATTACAGCGCATGGCCGGTAATCGACTATACAAAGCGCATAAAGGAAGGCTTTGGCAGCTATCCCAGATATGTAGTCGGGATTTCATCCAACGGGCCGGATCACTACTACCGTGGCTATGATTATGTGGCGGCATCGAAGGCCTTGCTGGAGTTCTTCACCCGCTATCTGGCGGTTCATCTATATCGGGAAGATTGCCGGGTGAATTCCGTGCGGTTTGGCACGGTGAGAACTGCCTCATTCGACGCAATGTTCGGAGATGAATACTTCGGGTGGCTCAAGGACAGCAAAGGCATTGATGAATCTGCTTTGCTTGGTACCGAAGATTGTGGTAAGGTTGTGCTGGCTCTCTGCAGTGGATTGATGGATGCAGTAAATGGACAGATTATAGAAGCCGATTTGGGTCTTCCGTTCGTTGACAACTCCATGATGGACTATATTAATATGAGAAGCAAAAAACCCCTGGGCGAGTAGTGGTGTTTTGTGAGCGTAGGAGAATAGGATGACTAGATTCGAGGTGATTGAGATAATAAAGGGAATAATTGAGGACAACTTGGATGATGTGAACGTGGAGAGTATTGATCCGCGGAAATCAATGAAGGACTATGGCGCGAATAGTCTGGATATGATTGAGGTGGTTTCCTGCTCAATGAGAGAACTCAGTATCAAAGTGCCTCGTGCCGAGTTGGCCGAGATTCAGAACATTGATGGCTTGGCTGATAAGTTCATGGAGTACATAGAGCATAACCCCAAGAGGTAGTTGTGGGCGGGAACATCCTGAATTTCAGCCTCGCTGATTTTTTTTATAACGATAACCCCGATGTGCTTGGGGCGCCCCTTGACTTTGACAGGTGGATAAGCCATCCGGCTGTCCAGAGGAGTCTCAGTTTCTTTGAGCAGGAACTCCTGGAGGCGCCCAGAGTATCGACACGAATTCGCAGCAACCTGGACGGCAAAGAACGAAAGATAATAAACCTTACTTCATATAATTATCTAGGGTTATCAACGCATCCGGAGGTTATCGCCGCGACAAAGGCCGCTTTGGACAAATATGGATTGGGATCTTCCGGAGCGCCACTGCTTTCAGGAACTTTCGATATTCACACTGAATTCGCCCGACGCCTCGCCGAATTCAAGCGGAAGGAGGACTGCATTCTCTATTCAAGTGGACTGGGGGCTAACCTCGGCGCGATTCAGGGAATGATGCGTAAAGGCGACTATCTCATCCTGGATGAAAAATGCCATAAGAGCCTGATTGACGGCGGGAATCTCTCTGGCGCCAAAATGCTTTTTTTCGCGCATAACGATATGGAAAATTTGGAGTTGATGCTCGAGAAAGCCAAGGGTAGGAGAACCCTGGTGGTGGTTGAGGGAGTCTATTCAATGGACGGCGACCTTCCCAAACTGACAGAGGTACTTGAGCTCTGTGAAATCTACAAGGCCGGTTCGTATATTGATGAAGCCCATTCCACGCTGATATTCGGAGAGAACGGGCGAGGGGTGGCTGAGCATTTTGGTGTGGAGGATCGCATCGGGATATCTTTTGGAACGCTCAGTAAGTCCTTTGGCGGCGTGGGCGGTTTCATCTGTTCCAAGAAACCCTTGATACGATATCTCAAGGGTTATTCATCACCATGGAACTTCTCATGCGCTCCCTCGCCCGCTGTCATAGGCGGGCTGATGAAGGCCTTGGAGGTGGCTACTAGAGACTCCTCCCTCAGAGAAACCCTGTGGGCGAATGTCGACTATATGAGAAATGGGCTGGAGGGCATGGGGCTGAACCTCGGCGGGAGCGAGTCCCAAGTGATACCGATCATTATCGGACATTCGGGCGAAAAGCTCATGGATTATGCCAAATCAATGCAGGAAAGAGGCCTGTTTCTGCAGCCGGTGGATTTTCCGGCGGTTCCAGCTCATACCAGACGATTTCGTATCTCGGTGTCCTCCCAGTTGACCAAGGCCGAAATGGACGAGACCCTTTCGATAATAGAGGATGTCATGGTCAAAGGTGTCAGTTAGCGGTGGATGAATCGGCACTGCTCAGGTTGTATCGGAGGAAGGTGCTGGCAAGGCCGGACACTTTCCCCTTCCAGTTTGAGTATACAAGGTTTGACATCGAGAGACTTATTCCACATCGCGATCCGTTTCTGTTCCTGGACAGTCTGTCTGCCCTCGATTTGGAGCATGCCATCTTGGCTGGCCGGAAGTGCCTCAATCCTGATTTGCCGCTCTTCGCGGGTCACTTTCCGAATTATCCAGTATTTCCCGGCAGCCTTCAGATTGAAACGATTGGACAGTTGGGGCTTTGTCTGCACCATTTCGTTGGGAAAAACACCCACTTGATAGACGGCGATGTAAGCTTACCGGATGTTCGAGCCACTCGGGTTCACGGCGCTTATTTCAGGACGGAGCTGCGGCCCGGAGACGACATGGTGATTCTGGCGAGACTCGTCGAGCATGACGCATACTTGGGAAAGATTCTCGGCCAGGTGACGCTTCGCGACGAGGTTGCAACAGTGGCCCTGTTGGAAGTGGCCTTTCTATAGCACGGCTTGATATCGTTTCAGAATCAGCACCGCGTTGAGCCCCCCGAAACCGAATGCGTTCGAGAGAATGTGATTGACCGACGAGGCATCGGTTGGGCTTGTGATGACATTCAAGTTTATTTCCGGATCCAAGCGATCGTGGTTGGCGGTTGGGTGAATTATATTCTGCTCAAACGCCATTATGGCGGCGATCGCCTCTATTGCGCTCGCGCCGCCGAGTAGGTGGCCAGTCATGGATTTCGTGCTGTGAACCGGAACCCGGCTGCCGTGTTCGTTCAACGCGGTATTGATGGCGATACCTTCGATTTTATCTCCGATGGGCGTGGCGGTGCCATGCGCGTTGACTAAATCGATATCCGCCGCCTCAAGTCCGGCCATATCCATCGCGGCTCTAATCGCGCGAACCGCACCCTCTGCTTCCGGATGCGGGGCGACTAAATCGTGAGCGTCGTTTGTGAATCCAAAGCCCACAATCTCGGCGTATATATGCGCTCTCCTGCGCTCGGCATGTTCCAGTTCCTCCAGGCAGAGCACACCCGCGCCCTCCCCCAGGACAAAGCCGTCTCTATCCGCATCAAAGGGACGACTCGCCTTTTCCGGATCTTCGTTTCTGTTCGACAGGGCCACGATATTTCCAAAAGCGGCCAGGCCCATCTCGTTTACCGCCGATTCCGCGCCTCCGGCGAACATCACATCCGCCATCCCTGACTTGATAAATGAATAGGCCTGACCAAATGCATGATTGCTGGTGGAACAGGCCGAGCATATTGAGAAACTAGGACCCCTGATGCCAGCTTCTTTTGCGAAAAAGGTGGTTCCAGTGCTTGGTATGCAACTGACGATATAGAAGGGCGGAACCTCATTCATTCTATTCTCGTAAATCAGGTTGGTGGCGTTTTGATGAGCAAGAACCCCTCCCGCTCCGGAACCTATAATGGCTCCGCAGCGCTCACCCAAATCCCCGGACCCAAGTTCGGAGTCCCTAAGGGCCTGAATCCCCGCAATGTGGGCCATAACGATATACCGATCGAGTCGTCTAATCATCTTAGGCTGTTCAAAATAGTCTCGAATGTTATCCGGATAATCCACTTCCCCCCCGAAGCGGATATGGTAGTCGTGGAGCTTGATATTCTTAATCAGACGGATGCCCGAACGTCCCAGCTTCAGATTCGCCCAGTATTCCCGCACGGTATTTCCGATGGGATTCACTGTTCCAAGGCCGGTTACGACTACCCGCCTTTCCCTGGCATCAACTCGGTGTGGTGTCATTCTTCACTCTTCGCAAGTATCAAGTTTTTTCAGCCGGTCACGATAATGCCAGGGTGCGAATCCTATGCCCTGGCTTTGCGAAAAAGCACCTCACAGCGACTGCCTCCCTTGGCGATGGTTTCACCGAGGGTGAAATCGAGACCCACTTGTTTGGCAATACTCCGATCGCCGTCCATGGCGATATCACAGAGCGTCTTGATTTTTTTGTTATCAATGCCGAGCTTCCGCCAGGCGCTAACGAGGGGGCAGTAATTGAATTCTATTTCGAGTTTATCCTCGCCAAGCTCGGTAACTTCCATTTCAAAAAGTTTCTTACTCAATTCGGGCAGAAATTCCCTGGCGAATGACGGTATGTCGTTTTTCTCAGGCAGAGCTTCAAGGATGGCCCCGCCACGCAGCTTGCCGGTTTGGCTTACCGCTTTTCTGGCCATACTCTCCCAATCCGCGCCATTTTTCTCGGCTTCAAGACACATGAGGCCCATCCATGTGGCCCGGTGTTCGATGGCCTTTCTAACCTCATTGACAGTCTCATCCTCATTGATGGAACTCGTGTTCTGGTTCATAAACGACTCCTAGGGGGAACGAAGGCTTGCGGTGCAAGTTGTTCTGGAATCCAGGATAGCACATAGAGGATATCTCTGTCATCCGCCATTGACGCCGCCTGCCGCCAACTGTGCTTGGGATCTGGGGGCGCATATCGGGGTGGCGTCGCGATTTTGGATTGAAGCGTATTCCACAGGGCTTGAAACGCTCGTCGCGGCAGGGACGATTAGTCGAAATGAAGGGCCAGGGACGGCTGGCGATGAGAATAACTTGTAACAAAGGACATTGCGGTTTATCATGCTCCTTCAGTTTGATTTCCTGTTAAGTTAAGGAGGGGTTCATGAATAAGTACTCTGCGGTTCTGATTCTCATCTTGGCATCTGTGGCGATGTTTTTCGCCGGTTGTCCGGGAAAATCGGGAGAAAGAGCGGGCGATGATGGGGTTTTGAAGATTGTGAACCTGATTAACGGCACCCTGGGAGATAAGTCGTTCTTCGATTCATCTGCGGCTGGCATGGATTTGATCAAGGCCAAGTACGGCAGTGAGGTGCTAACCAAGACGATTGAGATGTCTTACGATCAGACGACTTGGGAGCCGACTCTTCTGGATGTCGCGGACCAGGGCTGGGATATCATCATTGTGGGTACCGGGCAGATGACAGAGATGCTGCAAGAGGTGGCGGCGGATAATCCCGATACGAGGTTCATTATCTACGATACAGAGGTGGATTATTCACTCGGTTTGGAGAATGTTTACTCAATTCTCTACAGCCAAAACGAGGCCTCATTCGTAGCCGGCGTGCTGGCGGCGACGCTTACAAACTCGGGTTTGCCGCTGACAAATCCCGAGAAGCTTATCGGTTTTCTGGGTGGGATGGATATCGCGGTTATCAACGATTTTCTGGTGGGTTACGTGGAAGGAGCTCGCTATGTCGATCCCGACACAAAGGTGGCTGTGTCCTATATTGGTTCGTTCGAGGACACCGCCAAAGGTAAGGAGATGGCCTTGGCCCAATACAACCAGGGTGTGGACATCGGTTTCAATGTCGCGGGTCAGGCGGGATTGGGTCAACTTGACGCCGCCAAGGACATGAACCGCTATGCCATCGGTGTAGATTCCGACCAGGCTGAATTTATTGCACCGAAAGACAGGGCGACCGCAGAGCTGATAGCCACCAGTGTTCTGAAGCATGTGGATAAGTCGCTTCTTAGGGCGATAGATATGCACATGGAGGGCACGGCGCCATATGGCAGTTCGGAGGTACTGGGATTTGCCGAGGAGGGAGTTGGAATAGCTAAAAACGAGTTTTATATGGCCATTGTGCCGGAGGAAATTCGCGCGGTGCTTGATGATGTTGAGGCGAAGATTCTAAGTGGGGAAATTGAAGTGGGCTCGGCCTACGGCATGGACACGGAAGCTATAAACACACTGCGTTATTCGATAAGTCCATAGCAGGGATGGGAAGCGATGCACTTCTCAGTATGGAGGATATCACCAAGGTTTATCCTAACGGGATAGTGGCCAACAAGGATGTGAGTTTCTCCGTCAGGGCGGGTGAAATTCATGGCTTGGTGGGGGAGAACGGAGCGGGTAAAACTACTCTGATGCAAATTCTCTTCGGTTTGAACCAGGCGGATACGGGGAAGATTTTTTTCAAGGGCAGGGAAATCAAGATTGATAGCCCCCATACGGCAATCGGGCATGGGATAGGGATGGTGCACCAGCATTTCATGCTGGTGCCATCGCTGACAGTATCGGAGAACCTGGTGCTTGGCCTGGAACCACGTCGGGGTTTCATCTTCGATAAATCCAGGGAAATCCGTATCACACAGGAACTTTCGAAAAGGTACAATCTCAAGGTGGAGCCTGGCGCGATTGTTCGCGATTTGCCGGTGGGACTTAAGCAGAGGGTTGAGATTCTGAAGGCACTGCATCGGGGCGCGAGAATACTGATTCTGGATGAACCTACCGCCGTGCTGACTCCTCAGGAGATGATGGAGCTTTTCAATGAACTTAGGCAGCTAAGGGATGAAGGGAATACGATTGTATTTATCTCTCACAAGCTAACGGAGGTGAAGGCTCTTTGCGATCGCGTTACGGTGATGCGCGCGGGTAGAAATCAGGGAGTGTTCAATGTGGAGGATGTAAGCGAAGAGGATATTTCCCGGATTATAGTGGGCCGTGATGTGATACTGCGGGTGGAGAAGGGTGTGGCACAACCCAGGGAGCCTGTATTGGAAGTTAGTAGGCTCACCGTTGTCAACAGTTTCAATAAGAGAGTGGTGGACGACATCTCCTTTTCTCTGCGCCGTGGTGAAATTCTGGGAGTGGCGGGTGTCGAGGGCAATGGGCAGCGAGAACTGGTGGAAGCCATAACCGGTTTTGGTAATTATGGATTAGGCAGTGTCTTGATTGACGGCGAAGACATAAAACATCTGAGCATCAAGAGAATTCGTGACTTGGGATGTTCTCATGTTCCTGAGGATCGTATGACTTATGGCTGCGCCCCGGCTTTGAGTGTCAGGATGAATCTGCTCTCCTACAAGCATAACCGCCGCGAATTCAATCGTCGGTTTTTCCTGATGAATATGAATACTGTTCGAGATGTTTCGACGGAATTGGTGAGGGAGTATCAGATTCTTTGTACTTCGACGGAGCAGGAAGTGGGACGCATGTCGGGAGGGAATATACAGAAAGTGATTGTCGCGCGGGAATTCTCGGATAATCCCAAATTGATTGTGGCCAATCAGCCCACTCGGGGCATTGATGTTGGCGCAACCGAGTTCATTAGGAAACGTCTGGTGGAGTTGCGTGATGGAGGGGCGGCGGTGCTTCTGGTTTCGGCCGATTTGAATGAGGTGATGGAGCTTTCCGACAGTTTCCTTGTAATGTATGGCGGCAGAATAAACGCGTTCATAGAGAACGTTTCCAGGTTTGATGAAGAGGAATTGGGGCAATACATGCTGGGTTTGAAGTCTCAAAACGCAGATGAAATCAGGAGGGCTTGGCGTGACTAAGCTACAGTGGCGCTTCGAATTTTATCGCACCGGTGTAGTGATTATCATCGCTGTCCTGCTATCACTGCTTATCATTGTTTTAGTGAGCGATATGCCTGGCTTGGCGATGAAGCTCTTCCTTACAGGACCTCTGGACAGTCTCCGGCACTTCGGGAACTTGGTGGAAATGACTGTTCCTCTGCTCTTCACAGGCCTGGCGACTATTACTATGTTTACCGCTTCGCAGTTCAATTTGGGCGCCGAGGGGGCTTTTTTTTTCGGCGCTGTCGGCACGGCGTTTATCGCGGTGAACTGGAGTCTACCTCCAGTTCTGCACCCTGCGGTGGCGATTATTCTGGGAGGGATTATCGGATCCGTTTTTTGCGGAATTCCAGGCGTCTTGAAGATTAGATGGGGTAGTTCAGAGCTGGTTTCCTCCCTGATGTTCAACTATATCGCCTTCTTCCTGGGCCTGTATCTAATCAACTATCTGCTGCGTGACGTAAGCGCGGGGGCGATGGTTTCCTTTCCATTCGCTCAATCCTCAAGGCTGTCAAAGATTGTTCCTAATACCAGGATTCACACAGGATTGTTGATAGCGGTTTTCATGGTTCTTGTAATGGGTGTGTTCACATATAGAACTCGTTGGGGATACAGAATACGCGTTCTTGGCACGAATATTGAGTTCGCTCGTTATTCGGGGATGAATACGAATTGGATCATCGTGATGAGCCAGTTTCTGGGTGGATTTCTTGCCGGTATGGGTGGCTCCATTGAGCTACTGGGAATGTACCGACGCTTTGAATGGCAAACCTTGCCGGGTTATGGCTGGACGGGGATCATTGTGGCGATCCTTGCGCACAACAACCCTTTCTATGTGCCATTGGCCGCTTTGTTCCTGGCATATATGAGAATTGGCTCGGACATTATGACCCGGTTCACCGATATGCCTAACGAGTTTGTGGCGATTATTCAGGGAATGATTATAATACTGATTGCGGCCTCGGGCTTCCTTTCAAAGCAAAGGCACAAGATGGTGGTTCGCGAGGCGATATCATGAATTCTGTTCTTGATGTCATCTTAAATCCGCTTTTCGCCTATTCTGTGCTTCGGGTTTCCACTCCCATCCTCTTCGCCGCGCTTGGCGCGCTGATTTCGGATAAGGCTGGTGTAATCAACATCGCGCTTGAGGGGATAATGCTGATCTCCGCCTTAACCGGGGTGGTTTTTTCGGCAATCTGCGGGAGCGCCTTTGGGGGACTGTTCATGGCGCTGCTCTTTGGGGGTCTGGTGGCCTTCGGTTTGGGATATGTTTCTTTGAAACTCAAAACCGATGTTATTTTAGCCGGAATTGCGATAAATCTCATCGCATCGGGCGGCACGGTCTTCGTCCTATTCCTGCTGACCGGTGATAAGGGGATTTCTTCATCCCTGGCCTCCAAGTTGCTGCCCAAGATTGACATTCCAATTCTCAAAAGCGTTCCAATACTGGGACCGATCTTGTCCGGACACAATGTTCTTACTTATTTCGCCTTTATTTCGGTTTTTTTAGTTTGGTTCCTTCTGTATAGGACTCCGCTCGGGCTTCGGATTAGAGCGGTGGGAGAGAATGAACACGCTGTAGATTCGGTTGGTGTCAGTGTTATCAAGACCAGGTTCATAGCATTGATAATCAGCGGAATCATGGCCGGTTTCGGCGGGGCCTACATGTCCATGGGGTATGTTTCCTGGTTCAGCAGGAATATGACGGCGGGCAGGGGGTTTATTGCCCTGGCGGCTGAATCCATGGGGGGCGCCACGCCCCTTGGCTCAATGCTATCGTCCCTGCTTTTTGGATTTTTTGACGCTCTTTCCAATTCGCTGCAATTACTCAAGATTCCATATGAATTTGTTAGCATGCTGCCCTATGTCGCCACGGTTGTGGGGCTTGTCATTTACACGATTCAGAAAACCAGGAAAATTCGTAGGATGCGGATTAGGGCCGAGGGCGGAGAAGCGATTCTGTGAGCTTGAATAGAATTCCTGTAATTGTGGATTGCGACCCAGGGCACGATGATGCTGTCGCCTTGTTCTTCGCTTATGCGCGAGAGGAAATTGATATCAGACTGCTTAGCACAGTGGCGGGGAATCAAACCGTTGAAAAAACCACTCTTAACGCGCGAAAGATTATGAGCTTCCTGGAGATGAAAGCACCGGTGGCCAGGGGAGCGGCAAAGCCGCTCTTCAGGGATTTAATCACCGCCGAGGCAATACACGGTGAGAGTGGATTGGATGGGCCGGCCTTGCCGGATGCCTGTATGCCCGAGGTGGAATTGTCAGCATTTTCCATGATGGTCAGAGTCTTGGAGGAAAGCGAGAGGCCGCTGACCATAGTTGCTACTGCCGCCCTCACCAATGTTGGCCTTCTGCTATTGCTACGTCCCGATTTGAAATCAAGAATAGAGCGAATCAGCCTGATGGGTGGAGCTCTTACCAGCGGCAACTGGAGTCCATCGGCCGAGTTCAATATCTTGGTGGATCCCGAGGCGGCGCATGTGGTGTTCTCTTCGGGATTGCCGATAATTATGAGCCCGCTTGAGCTTACTCACAGGGCGCTTGTTACCGCCTCGGATATTGAGAGAATTCGCGCAATTGGCGGCAGAAGCGCCTCGCTGGTTGCCAAATTGCTTGATTATTTCTGGAAGGTGCATGAGAGGGCCGGTTTTGCCGGAGCGCCGCTTCACGATCTTTGCGCGGTGGCCGCCTTGGCGGCTCCGGAGATTTTTCGGGGGGAAAGGGCCAGCGTGCAGGTTGAGTGCGACGGAATCTATTCGAGTGGAGCGACCGTGGTAAGCATGGTTGATTCTCCGGATTCCGAGGCCAATGTCATGGTTTTATTGGAAGTGGACAGGGAGGCGCTCGTAGACCTGCTTGTGAGGGCCTTGGAAACGCTGAGTTAGCCTGGCGCCTGAGCCGCGGCTGGATGCTGGGTGTCCTTATGAGGACTTGTCTAGTGACTGACAAACGAAAAATAATCATCGATTGCGATCCTGGCATTGACGATGCCCTGGCGATTTTCATGGCCTTGGCTTCTGATGAGCTTGAGGTTCTTGGTATAACGACTGTCGCGGGGAATGTGGGTGTGGCGCAGGTGAGCGCCAATGCGCTCTCTCTGGTGAGCCTTTGCGGTAGGAAAATTCCGGTTTGCAGGGGCGCGGCGAAACCCCTGATTCACACTCGGAGGGAAGCAACTCGCGTTCATGGCGCAAATGGGCTGGGAGACCTGCGGCTGCCCGAGCCTGATTTTGAAGAGGATTCTCGATTGGCGATTGACTTCATCCGGGAGACGCTGGAGGTCAACAAAAACAACCTGGATATTGTTGCCATCGGTCCGCTTACAAACATCGCCGGGGTTCTGTTGGCCTTTCCGGAATCGGCGCGGAATATCAGAAGCATTGTTCTGATGGGTGGGGCACTGGGATTTGGGAATGTCACCCCTGTGGCGGAATTCAATATTTTTACCGACCCTCACGCTGCGGCCGTTGTTTTTCGATCGGGTGTTCGGATTAAGCTGTATCCACTTGATGTTACAAATAAAGCCACTATCGGCGAGAAGCGGATGACTGAACTTCGGAGCATGGGAGGGGAGATTTCGAGGCTCTGCCATAGGATGCTGGCGAGTTATGCCGACTTCCATCGCGGTAGAGGACTTGCCGAGATTGCGCTGCACGATCCCTTTGCAATGGCCTGTGTTATTGACGAGAACCTGGCAAGCTACAAGGAATACCATGTCGATGTGGAGACCAGCGGTGGGTTGACACGGGGCAAGACCATCGCGGATGTGAACGGTGTGACCGGGAATAAGGCAAACGCGGAAGTGGCTGTCGATCTGGATAAGGAGGGCTTCGTTTCGCTCTTGTTCAAGCTGCTCGCATCGTTGAAATGAAAGTATGGGGCGACTTCCGCCGCCCCCTGGTTTCATTCTATCACGGTGATTCGTCCCTCGACTTCGGGACTTACCGAACCGCCTAGGTAGTGTATGTACTCAATCAATACATCCTTCTGAAATGTGGAGGTGTCATATTGGTAGCCCTTAGTCATCATGACATAATTATCGCCGCCATCGGCCATGAATGAGTTAGTGGCCACTTTGTACGTCTTGTTTGGATCGATTGGCCTTCCATTGATGCTGATGTCGCGAGTTTCGCCGGAGATGAAATCCACGGTGAAACTTACACCCTTCGAAACCTGCGGAAAACCGCCCTTGCCTCTGGGGATGGTGGAAATGAAGTCGAACATTTCCTGCACTTCGGCGCCTGTCATATCCACGGTCACCACCGAGTTGTCAAAGGGAAGTATCTCGTAAATGAGTTTCTTTCTGATTGGGCCCTCGGGCAGATCCGCGCGAATTCCACCGCCGTTCTGTATGGCGAAATCAACTCCCATGCTCTCGGTTTTCCAAAGCATGGAGTCGGACACTAGGTTTCCCAGCGCCGCTTCGGTTTTTCGAATTTCGCTGTTGCTGAAGTGTCCGATTGATTCGCCGATTTGTTCCATAAGCTCAAGTTCCACTTGGGTTGCGTAGGGAGTCAGCTCCGCCAGCAGGTGAGGATCTTCGGCATACTCTGTGCCGATGTATGTGTAGACTTTATTCCCGTCGGCATCTTGGCTTACCTCTTTGAGATTTACAGGAATTGGCTCCCAATCAAAGGCGCTGAGCTCGCCCTTATCCACTGTTAACGTTGCCTTGCCTACATACAGTCCCCACTGCCAGGCCTGCACGATTGGAGTTTCATTTACCCAGACAGCTTCGTCCAACTTCGTGTGGGAGTGACCATCAATGAATACATCAATGCCGTCCACCATGGAGACTACTCTGCGGGAGCCGAGAGTATCATCATCGTATAGGCCGAGGTGCCCTACGCCAATGATTATGTCGACTTTTGGTTTCAGTTCGGCGACGACGCGCTTCGCCGCTTCGACTTCGTCCTCGAACAAGAGGTCGCCGGTTATGCTCGGTGAGGTAACGGTGGGGGTTTCGGTTGTGGTAAGGCCGAAGATTCCAACGCGAATATCACCAAGGTTTTTGATGATGTAGGGTTCCGCAATCGTTGTCCCATCGGCGTAGCTGATATTGGCGGAGAGAAAGGGGAAATTGGCCAGCTCCCGCTGCTCTTCCAGGACTGTTAGAGGTTTGTCGAATTCGTGGTTGCCCAATATCAGAGCGTCGTATCCTATGTAGTTGTATCCGATTATATCCGGTTCGGCATTGAAGAAGTTAGACTCGGGACGGCCGGTATTCAAATCACCGGCGTCCAGCACTAATACATTTGGGTGTTCGGCGCGTATGCTTTCAACCAGGGTCGCTATGGCTGGCAGGCCGCCTACGTCCGGAGCTGGATAGTGGAAGAATTTAAGGGGATGTCCATGAAAATCGTTCGTGTGGAGAACAACTATTTCTCCAGATCCTTTAAGCGCTGTTTCTTTGCCGCCGTTGGCTATGAGCGCGAACGGCAGGACTAGCAGCAATAAGGTTGCTGTAACGAAAATGCGTATTCTCTTGTGCATGAGATGCCTCCTTTTTCATATCCATGGTAGCTGGAAGTGGATGTTTCCGCAAGTGAAATCAACGGTTTTTGAGGACGCTCGGAGGAGGGGTAATTTCAGAATAGGGGAATGCGGTCGCTATTTCGGGGCCATTCGGTTGATCAGAGATTCCGGATAGCCACGTCGCAGCATTTTTTTTCTTGTCACTTCGCGGTTCCACGGGCAACTTCTGAAGAACATTGTTTTCAATTCGGGTTGGAGTATCATGTAGCGGGCGCCGAGTGCGCCGTCTCTTGACTGCCCGACGCTTCCAGGGTTGGCCAGGCATGGGGTGCTCGAATAGCTGAATTCCTTGTCATACTCGATTCTCTTAGGTTCCGCGCCCGCTCTCGGGTTGAGCGTCCATAGGGAGGGGATGTGTGTGTGACCTATCAGAGTGAGGGGACTTTGAGCGGCTGTTAGAACTCGTGTGGCCGAGATACTGTCTATTACATAGCCCCAGATCGGGTTTTCCGGGTTTCCGTGGGCCAGTGTCACCGAGCGTCTTACCATTACTTCCGGCAGGTTTCGAAGGAAGTTCTTCGACTCTTCGGACAGGACGGATTGATGGATCTGTATTGCTTTTCTTGCCTCGAAATTAAAGTCGCTGATACTGAGTTTTCCGCAGGCGGCGAAATCATGATTGCCGGCTATCATTATGGCGTCATGCTCGCGAAGGAATTCCAGGCAAAGGCTCGGATCGGGACCGTAGCCGACTATGTCGCCGAGTACCCAGAGTTCCTCGAAGTCTCCGCCGGCGTCTTTCAATACCGCTTCAAGCGCTTCCAAATTGCCGTGAACGTCCGCAATCACTAGTACTGATGAGTGAGACATTAATCCCCCTTACCCATTATAGTTGCAGCGAGCAATTTTGGGATGACTAAATGTTTGATCGTTTTCGGGCCCGAATGGGGGAGAGATTCGCGGATGTGTGGGTACTGCTGTCGGATACTGATCGCTTTGTTAGCCGCGCCGGGCTGCTGGGAAAATATGAGAGTCAGCTTAAGCAGTGGCGTTCGAGATTGCTGAGCTTCAAAAACGATAGGGAGGGTACAAGGCGGATTCGCGGTGAGATTGTTGATTTCCGTCGTGAGAGGAGAGTAGAGGGCTGGGAGTTGAGGCTGGGGTGGCTGGATGTTCAAGCGAAGGGATTTAGATCGGACGATGCGATGGCGGTGGGTTTTCGTCGCTTGGTGCTATTGATAGGCGGCGACGGCGAGCTGCGATTCATCACGGGAGACGGGAACCATATCGAGCTGGACCATGAGTTGAATTTTAAACTTCGCCAATCACCATTGGCTGTACCTGTGGAAAGACATTATCTGTGGTATAGACGAATTGAAGGGGTGATTGAGTTGGCGGGTGCCGATTCCGAATCGAAGGAGTCGTTTGAGCGGCTCAAGGTATATATCGATGGGTATAAATCCAACCTGGTAAAGGTCATGCATGGGTTGAGATGAGTGGATTGTCAGACACCCCGCTCGCGGGAGCCATCTGGCTGTTTCTCATCTAGTTTGTTGGAGCCGGAGGGGATTTAGAGGGCGCCGAACGTGTAGCGCCTGGCCTCATCAAGATTGAATCTTTCCGGGAGGGGAAAATCTGGGACGATTGTGATTTCGCTCGGGGCCGGAGAGGATGCTATTGCAAAGATGTACTCATTGGACAGCGTGTAGCTTACCGCTTCTATTTGTGGAGGTTCGGAATCACTGGTGAATGTTTCGACATTCAGCTTGCCGCGAGTGACTTTGGGGCTGGGCTTACTGTTTAACCTGACGGGAGGCACCGATCTGATGTTCCAGACGGACATGTTGTTGGCCTTTATGTAGGCCTCCTTTATGGTCCAATACTCGTAAAAAAGTCGCTGGGCCTTGGCACCGTTTTCGGATTCTATTCGGGCGAGTTCCGGTTCATGGAAAAGGTCTTCAGCGATTGATATGTAGTGTTTTCTCCGTGACTGGTGCTCCAAGTCCAAGCCGAGAGATTCCTGTCCGGCGACGCATGCGGCAAGTCCGCCTGAATGGGAAAGGCTGAATTGTATTTTCGCCGCGCTAATCGGACGCCCACTTGGATGAATCTCAATTTTGACACTGCGGAGTTCAATTTCCAGCTTCGTGGAAAGTAGGGATTTGGCCAGTATTCTTCCGGCCAGAAACTGGCTTTTGAGAAGTCTGTTGCTAAATTGGTTCAGCCTTTCTGTTTCCGATGAATCGAGATATCTCAGATTGGCTGGAGAGAGCTCCAAGTTTTCATACTCGAGAAAACCAAGGAAGAGATTCATTTGTCGCTATGATAACGGGAGTACGGGTGATGGCGCCAAGGCAAACGCTTATTGCTGGTTCCAATGCTTACTGACACAAGACGTCGTGATAGGGGCTAGGGGCTCGATTTCTTTTTTCCTGTTGCAATTAACGCCTGTGGCGGGTCGCCGAGACCTTGTACAATCCGGATATTGATGAATCCGCCTTTTCTCATCATGGCGCCAAGCTCCTCTTCGCTGAGGAATCGGAACCAGCCATCTTCCTCAAGCGAAAGCAGTTTTGTCGTTTCACTCAGTATACCGCGCGTTTTTTCCAGGTTTCCTTCGTGAGTTTTCTCGCTTCGTGTTCCTACATGGCCGCAAAAGGCGCAGAGGATGTCGAAATCTGGTTTCATTGTGGAGAGCAGGATGCGCCCACCCGGTTTCAGCATACGGGCGAATTCTTTTACCGCCTCGGCGGGAGCGAAGAGGTAGGGGAGGAGCAGGCTTCCGCATATTACGTCGAAGCTCTTGTCCGCCAGGGGGAGTTTCCCATCGCGCGCCCAGGAACCGAAATTCAATTTCTGTAAGGCGAGATCTGAGCTTCTGAGGGTTCGCAATTGCCGAGCGCTCAAGGGTCCGGTGCCCCGGCGGAGGCTGGCTTTTAGATCTTCCTGGATAAGTTCACCTTTTATGAACCTGGCGCCACGGTTGATGTCTTCGAGGAAAAGCGCCTCGTTCGACCCGATGCTCCCCTTGATGATTTGCTTGGTGGAGGCATCAATTAACTTTCCTCCCAGAATTTCAGACATGAGTTCCGTATCCAGGGCCCCAAGTCTATCGAAGCACTCGTAGTCAATGCCCCGCACCCTGCCCGTGAGCTGCTTAATAGATTTCATACCGGGTTGATTCAGTACATTTCGAACTTCCGCGAGGGGAAAGGGTTCGAGATCAAGGGATTTCCATGTGACTTCGACTTCTTTCAATCCCGGATTTTTCCTGATCAGTCTATCGTATTTCTCGTTGGCCCTTGCCAGTAGCTCCGGTATTAGATCGACGCCGATGAATTTAGTTCCGATAAGGGCCGCGGCATTGCTTCCCAAACCGGATAGAATGGCCTGGCTTATCAGTCCCGTGCCGCAGCCCATATCTGCAATGGATTCGCCGGCCATGGGTTTGAGCAAGGCAAGTTCCAGTTGCACAAATTCTTGGAACTCAGCAATTTCACCATAGTTGTCGTACCCCCCGTCGATACGTTCACCGAGCATGTAAGATTTCCAGAAGCCTCGAATATCCAGGGCCTCTTCCGCAATAACCCTCTCCCGCTCCCTGGTTGTAAGCTCCGTGAGTTCGGAACTATCCGGTATGACCGTGGGACCTGAGAAACCTGCCAATTGGCGAATAATCGCGTCGGATATCACTTGAAAGATTGCGATTCCATCACCGCCGGCGCGTAAGTTGTGTGCGCTTGGAATTTCGATTAGTTCACGTTCTCCAGGGGACACGACACTCATGATATCCAGTATTTCTTCCGGGGCGGTCCATTTGTCGTGAGTTCCATATATCCATGTTATCGGTGACTTGATTTGAGCCATGACTTCCCGCGCATCAGAAGTTGTGCCATATCCCAGATGCGTTATATCGGCAGCCATCCTGTCCATATCGATTAGCTGTCCAAGCAGATTCATCGTACCGGCAGGTATGCCCATCCGGTAATTGGACATCACGTCCAAGCCACAGAGCATGTTTTTCAATGCGTTTTGAGCGGAGACGACGCCCATAACCGAAACCCAATGATCGGCCCGCGGATCTTCGAGTGATGCTTGAAGGCGCCTAGCCTCAAGCGCGGCCATATCAAAGCTTACCAGGGCGGTTTTATCCACTCGAATTTTTCCGTTGTTATAAACCCAATGCATGGTGGCTTCCAAATCAGTATATGATTGATTGATTCGATATCCGGACATTTCATTGCCTGGTTGGGCATTGGGGTTTGAATTGGCGCTCTCACCGGGGCGGTCTGTGCCATCATATCTTAGCACCGCGACGTTTTCACCAAGGGCGGTGAAATTGGTGAGAAGGGTAAGGGCCAGGCTTGCGGACGATTCCTTTTTTTTGCCAAAGGCGGGCGGAATTATTATGACAATGGCGGGCAGTGCCGGATTGCCGGCATTTAGCAAAGCAACGATTTCCCGTCCCTGATAATCCTTGTACGAAACGCGTTCGGATTGCAGCAGGTTCTGATTCCTTAGGGCTCTTGGCGGTCCATGCCAGGTTTTAATCCAATTATCCGGGTTATAAGTGATTGAATTTGGAGCTTCGCGTCTGACACCGGTTTCCAAACCTATTCTATAAACTGTTCTGTTTTCCATGTCGCCCAGGCGTTCCACGATGTGCCGAATTTCGCCTGGTATCGATTTTTCCCCTACGGCGATTTCCAATGCTCCGCCGATCACCGGAACCATACCCGATAAAGATTCCGCATATACTTCCACCCGCATGCCTTTTCGACTTGAATCCAGGATTTGAACGGGTACCGGCTCTCTTATGGAGGGAATCCTCAGTTTGATTCGGCCACCGCCGGTTTTTCGCCTCTCCGCGCGTTTTTCGGCGCGGTAGATGCGAATTGGAATTTGAAATTCTCCATACCCATCGTTCCAGGTTCTGCGTTTGGCCGAGAAGAAATAGGATGCGCCATTTCGAGTAAAGGAGAAAAAGGCCGGATTCGATACGGTTCGCGGAGAGGCTGCTTTGAAAATTATGCCTTCAAATCCCTCAATTCGTGTCTTGAGGATGCATAGATTCTCTTCATCGAGAAGATTGACTGTGCGAGCCTCGTCTCGCAGATTGTGAAACATGCTTACTGCCTGGGATCCGCTTATCTGAAATTCTCGGGATAATTCTTCCTCCACTATTCGTTTGTGGTATCCGAGCATGGCAAGATTGTGTGAGGTATCGCTTATGAATTGCTGAAGTCTGGCATGGTCCGCCTTGTTCACTTTCACTATGGACAATCCAGCCTGAAACGGGTTTCCCGGGCCGTTATCTATTAGATAAACGACGCGTGTTTCAACCGATATCGGCCAGGAAAATCCAGGAGGATTCATTTTCAAAGAAAGCATCTCAGCACTCTTCAATTCGCCGCTGCCCTGAATCAGCATTCCTTCAGTGGATATGTTTTGCGCCGAGTGAATAACCAAGTCTCCATTTGTGCGTTCGATATCCGTAATCATGCAACGAGTTCTAGGTACACGCCGGGATGAGAGCGATGTCGACTCACTTTGATTTTTATGCATTTCCAGGCTATCAATCCATCGATTCACCAGGAACATCTGGGCATTTGTTTCGCCGATGAACTCAAGTCCGAACTCCCAACGGCCCTCGCCCTTGACATTGCGTCTAATCTGGCAGGGAATACCCTCTCCACCGGAGCCCGGAAGTTCCACCGAGATGCGCTTAACCTTATTGAAATCGCTTGGTTTATTGACGATGACACGCATGCCGCTGCGACTGACATCCACCATGGTTGCGGGGATTTTTCCCCTGCCGTCTTCCAATCGGACAAATTCTTCCAGGTGATAACGGTTAACTCTACGTTTCTCCAAGGTGGGCCTCAATGCTTGTCCTGTAGTTTACAACTGCGAGATCGGCACAGGAGCCGATTGGCTGGATACAATAAAGCAAAATTCTCAAAAAAACAAGTTAATTGAAATTACTTGTAGTCACCTTGTTATTTGAATAATAATATTCCGCATTTATGAAGCCGAACACACTTCTAAAATCGACGGCTCTGTTTTCAACCTGCACGGACAAAGACTTGGCCACAATAGCTTCTTATAGCTCCTTCATGCAAGTTCGTGATGGGGAGACGGTTTTCAATGCCGGCGATTTACCTGACAGGCTCTATGTCATTGACAGCGGCGAAATAGTCATTAGAAGATTTGATGATGAGGGAGGCCCGTCGGATATCGCCCGATTTCTCTCTGGTGACTGCTTCGGCGAGTTGGATATGTTTACTGGGGAGAGGAGAAATGCTTCAGCTATTGCCGTTGGCGAGGTTCACTTACTCGCGTTTCCCGGCGGGGATGAGAAATTCAAGGATGTTTTGAATCTACAGCCCCGGGTTAGCGCCCGCCTTCTACACGCCTTTCTGGTGCAGATCTCAGCGAAGATTAGAGAGGTTAACGCGTTAGTCAAGGACAATTCTCCTTTGATTCAAGAACTGAGGCGCCAAGTCTACTTGGATAAATTGACTGGCTTGAATAATAAAACCTATTTCGAAGAAACCCTCGCACTACTGATGGGTGAAAGGAAACGAGTTGGATTACTGATGTTCAAGCCCGATAATTTTAAGAAAATCAATGATACATACGGACACGAGGCAGGCGATAAGACGCTGCGGCGAATCGGGGAAGAGTTGGGCGTCATTGTCCCCGACAGGGAATTGCTTTTTCGCTACATGGGCAATGAAAACGCTGTAATCCTGCCGGATGCCGATAGATCTGATTTAATCGGACTCGCGAAGAAGGTTGAGAATGGTCTGCGGAATCTGGATTTAAGCGAGTTTCTGGATGACGACGTGGAGCCGCTCACTTTCAGCTTTGGACTAGGGCTTGCACCTGTCCACGGTGAGGATGTCACGACTTTGATTGAGGCGGTTCATTGGCTTACGCTGGAAGGCCGCCAGCGCGGGGGCGGCGTTATTTTGTTCCCGGAAGATGCCAGAAATGACGGATAGTGAAATCGGCAAGCTTGATATCTTTTCCAGCCTGGATGCAATTGAACGGAGGAAGATTCGACGCTTTCTCAAGGAACACAGGTTTTCGGCGGGAGAAGTGATTTTCCGGGAAGGTGATGTGGGCCTTCTGATGTATATCATCCTATCCGGCACGGTTTCGATTTCCATTAAAACGACCGATGGCGAGGAGGTGGAAGTTTCGCGGATATCCGAGGGAAGTTTCTTCGGCGAGATGTCTATCCTGGAGAAAACCGCCCGCTCCGCGACTTGCAGAGTGCTTGACTCCTGCCACATGTTTTCGCTCGACTGGAAGGGATTCAGAACCTTGCTGACTCGTCAGCCCAGGGTGTCTATCAAGATGATTCAACACATGCTCAATACCGCCACGAGCAGGTTTCTGAAAACAGGTTCGTTTCTTTCGGATATGCTGAAATGGGGTGAGGGCGCGCGGATTCGCGCTGTAACGGATGACTTCACCGGCTTATACAACAGACGCTTTTTTGATGACACACTGGTGGATGTGCTTTCAAAATCGAATCGGAATGACGAACCCGTCTCATTGATTATTTTTGACTTGGACCACTTCGGCGAGCTTAACACCAAGCATGGCGAGGCCCTTGGGGATCGGGTGATTCTAGGAGCGGTTGAGGTGTTCAATTCCATCTTCAGGAAAAGTGATATCCTTGCGCGATACGGGGGGGATGAGTTTGCCTTTGTGCTGCCGAGAACAGAGGCGGAGGAGGCTCTGCAACTCTGTGAGTCCGCTGCCAGGGCGATTCATGCCATGGATATATTCGATGAGCACCAGATGACATCCGTGGAAGTCAGTACGAGTGCCGGAATTGCTCAATGTCCTTTGCACGCCAATTCGCCTGAAACCCTATTGGAAAAGGCGGATAAGGCGCTCTACGAGGCCAAGGATGCCGGGAGAAATCGCTCGGTCTTGTTCTCCGGATAATCTGTGATGCGGCCGGAAATACGAACGGCTTGATGAGGATGTCGTGATTTCCGCTTCATGATGTGATGTAAGTGAGGAGATTCGCACCGGGAGGACGGCAATTCGACGAATAAATCCAAGATGACTGCCGCCTTATTAAGCCTTGGAGAAGAAGACTTTTGTGGTAGCCTGCCATGGTGTTTCATCCGAAACTAAGGTGGCGAACATCACCTGGCTTGAAGTCGGTTTCGTCTGCCTGGTGGCCGTCACGGCTCTCATACGCCTGATTCAAGGTAGGCTCAACTTCATGAAACCTCCGGAGGAGGCCTGTGCTTGGAGAGTCAAAACGGAAACAGCGTCTTAAGCCCTTCTTAAGAGATTCCGGGAAAGGGGGTTTTCTGACAGGTTTTGGAATCGGGAAGTCGTCGCCGCCTTATCCGCCTGCCTGTGGGTTTTTTGAAGCCGCGCAGGTAGATGCCAGTGCGGCGGAGAGGACTTGAACATCCACAACGTCGCCGTCACCAGCCCCTCAAGTTGCAGGTCACTAAGTCTGGTAGTCCTTGTGTAGCTATGTATAGCATTGGTGGGAACAGAATTGTCAAAATCTGGCGAAGACATCCAAATACTAATCCAGGTGGAGAATTGGGTGGAATCAAGTAGGATAGCACCAGAAAAAAGCCTTCTCGCAAGTGGCTCCAAGAGTGTCGGATAAGAGATAGCCATTCAATTTACATCAAGGCGATGCTCACAAATGCCGGTTTACGGATGCATTGTATTTTGATTTCCTAATGAGATTGATAGGATTTCTCGAATCGCGTTAAAGTTATAAATGGATACTTTGATATGCGCAGGAGATATTTTCCATGGGTAACAACGAAAATAAACCGAAGAGAAAAAATCGATTGCCTTTCCGATCATTGTGTCGATCATCCTTCCACTTATTGGATTTATTATATTGCCTTCGTCAAAGTCTCAAAAAGCGACTATCGGCGTAAGCTAGGGAGTAATTGTAGTTTTCGTAAGTGCGATTTTTGGTGCCATATGGATTTCTGTTGTAAAACAAAGCGAAGAACCACAATTTGTCATTTCCGATGCCACGTCGTACGAAGAGGTCGGACAGACCAGGGATCTTAGTTACCTTGGTGTTAAACGTATTGGGACTATTGTACTGATTCCAAGGGGCCGGAATGAAGAGGAAGTCACTGAGACTTTGCGTAGAGCGGCTTTCGAAATCGCGGAACGTGAGAATCCTAACGCTTTATCGGTTTTTGGATTTGCATCAGACGATGAGTACTCTCATGGTACGTACACTGCCGGTGAAGCGATATGGGCGCCGAACGGTAAATGGGAGGACGCAGATGAAGATGATCCACCGCGAGTGACAGTAACTCTTGGCAAACTCTATTTCCAAGATCCCGTTGACGTGATACCCGAAGGATCAAGCATTGAATTATTTTCAGACTCCGGAGACAAGATTCATTTGTCACGAACATTCGATGGTTGGGAAGACTCTGAAATAATACAATCCTATCCTAGCGGTATGAAAGCGATTATCGTCGAGTCAAGAACGGAAGCACTGACCCCTGACCATGCGTTGATCAGGTATTTAGTCGAGATAAAAAACGTTCGAGGCTGGGTACACTCCTACGAGATACGATAGCCAAATAATGAACCTTGTTTTCATGTTTATATTTACTCTGTTCGTCCATGTACGGCGATTTATTGACGTACCCTACGTCTCAATGTCTAACCGCGAAAATATGATTCCTCTATCTATGGGTGGGGTAGTGTCAAGAATCTTTCGCAAATTCATATTCCTCAATCTTCAGAATCCTAGACTATGATGCCAGATCCTCCTTTTCCCATTCTCTAAAATAGATGCGTATTCAAATAACTTTCTTTCACTCCAGGTAGATCCTGCAATATGTCGCAACCTGGCGGCAACCAAGATCAGAGCTGACTCTCCATCGGG